>ERZ1463033.2-NODE-2-length-61732-cov-17.655658_pt1 | contig 61732 bp, 94 predicted proteins | sample MGYA00564481_ERZ1463033 | MGnify/ENA primary metagenome ERZ1463033 (study PRJEB39244, sample SAMEA3635150) | Helicobacter pylori | study: EMG produced TPA metagenomics assembly of PRJEB11511 data set (Assembly of a 5300-year-old Helicobacter pylori...
AGATTACTATTGTGACTGGAGTTCAGACGTGTGCTCTTCCGATCTATGTTCATATGTTCATACGTCGGTTATATGAATGTATGTTCATATGTTCAGTCGTTCATATGATTGCATACAATTAATTGAAAATCTAATGTATTGTACACAATTTAATTGCATAAGACTATATCGAAAGTTTTTACGCTTTAGTCATCTAAAGTTTTCGAACTAATCGAAAATCTTGAATGTATTAAAGTGAACAAATGTTCGACCATTGCAGCGTTCCGCAGGCGGTGGTGCGAACGTGCGAGCGGTCAATATGTAATGCCTTGAAAAAACACACATATGTATCAATATATATGAATGTATATATGTATAAAAAATGGGTGAGACATATATGTATATATACATATGTAAAATATCGGTGAGAAATATATGTTATTATATACATATGTAAAAATCCGTGGAGAATACCATATGTATAACAATAAAAAATCACCACAGAATTGATTTAAATCGTCTATATAGCGTGTTTAAATAAGTGGTGGTATATTTGTATACCCATATGAGTAAAACCACCGTAGAACGCAAATAAATGAGTTCTGTTGTATAATGCGGTGGTTATTACCCATTGATACAGAACCATGGATAAAAACATTTGACGGTATCGTGTGTAAAAACAAACGTATGTTCCATTAGATAAACAATGGTTATGCAGCCACAGGTCGTCAATAGAACATTACTTGAACACCAATAGATATATAAACACATATATATCACCGACACATATACGTTTGCTTAATGCCGTGGACATATATACAAATAAAAAAAATACCACCGTATAAAACGTGGACAAACAATAGATGTTGCAGCAATAGCGTGGTATGCGATATGCAAGAACCGCAGCATGTATTGTTGATTTTTATACGGTGGTATTTAATATGTGGTTGACAACAGGTTGTACGCACATTTAGTTGTTATTGTGAATGGTGGTATGATTGCCGTGTGATATATTTGGGTATGCATCGCACGATAGATAAAGTGTGTTCATGCGTTTGCAATCTGTTGTCTATATGTATGATAACACACGTTGATGTGTGTTGTCAACACTCAAGTATTTTTCTTGGGTTTTATTTTTTGAAATCCTGTTTTTTATTTTTTGGTTTTTAATTTTTTGGATTTGGGTCGTTGGTATTTGGTTTTAGATAATGTCGCATACACGCCATGACTCGATACATGCATCCATACCAGATTTATAAATAACCTGTTTATTATCGTCACCAAACTTGACGGAATATCTGTTTTTTAGAAAAATACCAGTCTTGTCGTGGAACTTTTCTACAGTGCCAAAACGCAACTGTTTGTTGCAACGGTCGTAACACACAACGTCACCAACCTTGACATAACCAGCAGGTGTAATCATTTGTGTAATCGTTGGTTCTGACTTGTTGAATACCACATTAATGGGTTCAATCTTTACGTTGTCAACACCACAGACTAAACGATTAACCTGTTCCGTTAAACAATCAATTTGATTTTGCAATCGTTCATTTTCTAGTTTTAATTTTTGGTTTTCTGCTGTTTGCATATTGGTTCTCCTGTTAATTGTATTTATCTGCCTCTAAATAGAAGCAAGTGCGGTTAAGACCATAGCCATCTGGACCAAATTCGGTATCAATTTTATGTTCTTTTATATGAGAAATATACGACTCCCATCCGTCATAGAACTCGATAAAAACATTCATATCGTCTGGAAGTTCTTCGATAACCGCTTTTAATTCCTTAACTGTCATAAGTAGTCTCCTGTTAATACCACATTATTCTATACTTGGACATATAGTGCTCCAATGCTTTATCTATGGTGTCGAAATCATTAGATAGAAACTTACAGTTATCACATAAATAATAATGGTCGTAATCTGTTTGCATCAATGCTTCACCCATGAAGTCGTATAAAACAACCAAGGCATACTCATATTCGTTATTCTCGTTGAACTGACGAATAAATCGAATGGTTTCCCCATATTGGTTTGGCACGGTAAAGTCCTCATAGACTAACTGGCGATATTTCATGATGCGGTTGACAATTTGATTGAACCGACCTTTTCTACGGTCAGACATAAATTGTCTATATTGGCGTTCTTCTTTCGTGATTTTCTGCATCATTGTTAATCCTGTACAACTTTAAACCATTCTCTTAAAAAGTTGTTGTTGTGTATTTTAACTAAAGTATAGTCTGTAAAAGTAGGTTTTTTAATACTCTCAACTGTACTTTTTATGGTTGTTGTTGGTGGTGTTGTATCAATATTGTCGTATAATACTTCCTTTTCGACTAATACGGTTGTACCAACAGGCAGTAAATCTTGCAGTTCTTCTACTGTAAAATCCGTAGTATGATACCATTTATTAGGAATGAGGGTTATTTCATCTATCAGTTCTATGTTTTGCTCAGAAGCATACCATGCGCTTCTACAGTCGACCCCATCAGTTTCTACCGTGGCAGTCCAACCCTCGCATTTATCGTTTAACTCTATGATGTATCCATCTGAACTATAAAAGTCACCTATAGGCAATCTAACAATGGTTCCTGTAAAGTCGTTGTATTTTACAATCACACGGTCGCCAAGTTTAAACTTGTGTTGTTTGGGTTCTTCATCATTGGTATTAGGCGTGTGTTTTTCTAAGCGGATAAAGATGTGGTTCGCATTAGACAAGTTTAACGCAATAGTATCTTTAGAATTTTTACATTCGTTGTCAAACAAATAGAACGTGTGACCCTCAAAAGCTTCCGTTGTGATAAATGCCTTTAGTTCATCCAAAGTTTTCGTTGTTTTGTATCTAATTGTCTTTCTGCTAGTGCCGTAATCGGCTGAAATCATGTATGTATCCATATGTCCTCCTGTAGTGCTATAAAAACATTTGTCTTACTATGAAAAACGTAAACATGATTGTCACCAAAATGCATACAACGACAAGATGCAGAGGTACATATCTAGTGTTATATTCAAAACCACCCACGACATGAACCGACTTTTGTCGCATAGTCTCAGTCACCCATTGGCGATGCAGTTTTTGATATGACCTGTCCAGATATAACCCTTGTAATTCACTATTGGCATCCCTTAGCTTTTTTTGTAGATTATCAATCGTTGCATTCTTGGCAATAATCACTTGGTTTTGTTGTTCGATTGTTTCATACAACTGTTGTGTATCCACCTTAGTTCACCTCTTGTTCTAAATGGGTTTTAAACAGGTTTAAAAACTGTAGTTCTGCCACAAGGTCGTTAGACTGTTTAGTGTCATACATAACTTGTTCTTGTAAAGATAAGAAAGAGAACCCATATGCATAATCCGTAAGTTCGCCACTATTGCGAATAAACATTAGCTTTGTATACGGTCGTTGTTCTCCCCACATTGACATACTGTGAGTGTATACAATCATATGACCCTGTGGTAATGTCACAGAATATACGGATGCGATTTCCTTGTGGATGTCTCCGATATAGCTGTAGATGTCCATAATTGTTTGGTCGATTTGTTTTAATAGTTGTTTACGTTTCAATGATTTTTCCTCCGTTGTTAAACTTCCAACTTATAAATTGTGTTTTGATGCTGGAATGACTTTATTAGTTGGTCTTCATAGGTGTTAATAATGGTCTCTCTTGCGTTTTTTAACACAGATTGAATAACCTCGAATTGACCCATGTTATATTCCTGTTTACCACTAAGGATATGCATCTGTATAGTTGCACTTTTATGAAGTGTAACTTTGTCGTCAATATTGAAAACTCTATAGCCATCCTGTAACTGTATTGTACCACACAACTTTAGTATCGTCAACAAATTATCTGAATTAAAATCTACAGAGACCTTTGGTTGTCCATTAGACCAACAAGGTTTTACTGTTGTTCTAATCAAGCATGACATATTGTCAGACCAAAATTCGTCTCGACCTAAGACAATGCCATCCAGTTCTCTAAATGGTGTCTTTGGCATAATAACATCAGTATGATATTGGTTTTTACCAACGTAGATTATTTGTTGAAATGGCTCATGATACAATCTCTCGATATTTCTATTTGTGTGCTCTAGCCTAAGATATGTTACTTCCAATGTTATTCCTCCTGTGTTTTATCCTGTGGTGTCTCATGTTTATCAGCAAGCGTTATACATTTGTCGCACACGACCGTTAATTGTTTCTTCACAAGTGTTACCGCTTGGTCTAATTCTTTAACCACTTGTTTTACGCACTTTAAGTCTTCCTTGGTTAGCTGCTGGGTGTCCGCATTTGGCAACAATAGAACAATATCTGAAATGGTCTTGATTTGTTTCCATTCGTTAATCTGTTGTTGTAACATTTCAAATGACAACGCATGTTCGCCAATGGCATTTAAAATCTCTTGATACAATGAGTATCGCAAATGATTTAACACAATATTCTCTTCTTTGTGAGAACCAATATTGTCTGCCATACGGTCGATATACAGCGTAAGCGGATAACCAGCCATAGAGTTTACTAAGATGTCTTTACTATTCATTCAAACCTCCGTTTTCTAATTGAGTATCAATCTCTTGTTGTCTTTGCTCGGCGTATAACCGACTGTAGTACTTTTGTTTACACGTTGTTGTGCAAAACTTTTGGTTGTGTCCTTTGGGGGCAAACCAACGGTCGCAACAGGTGCATTGTTTCATATGTTTTCTACGTTCTGCCTCTCGTTGGTAGAACCCAACTAGAAACTCTTCTGGTACCGCTGGGTGTGGTCTACCGTCAAAACATGGCTTGCCTTGTAAGAACTCTGGCAATTTAGACATATGTTTCACCTCCTGTTATAATTCAAATGTTTTACGTTGTGGTGTTTTTGTACCACGGTTTTGAACTAAGGCAGCCTCATAGTTGCTGATGAAGGCTCGCAAGTTAATGTATACATAACCTTTGCCACTAGCAACTGCATCTTCCATAAGTTGGTGAGTCAATGTATTAAACATTTTAGATAACATAACTGCATCAATTTCAGATACAGGTACGTTGATTGTCATTTGGCTTAATTCGTTATCCAAGATGATAATTTTGGATTGTTTTGCATCGAATGTGAAAGTTCTCACGAATGTTGTGTTTGTGTCTAAAGATAATTTAAAAAGCATATTATTTCTCCTGTTCTTTTTGTTCATTTCTAATAATGTCACGCACCATTGCACAATACCATGCACAGTATGGGTCGCTTAATAATTTTGATTGTTCTTGCCATAATTCTTGTAATTGTTCTTTGGTCTTTTTTGGCTTTTCTGCCTGTTTTAATAACTTACGACCAGCCTTGATTGACTTAGTGATTTTCTTTAGCTCTTTTTCTGTAGGTTGCACGTTAGACCACCACCAAGTTTTCTTCCAAAGCTATAGTCAGAGCAAATGCTGCACTATCGCAATCCCATTTAATGGCGTTACCAATGAGTGTTCTTGCAGATTGTTGTTCTTGCGGTGTCAAGCGAATACCTTGTTGTGTTGACTGTTGAATTGTTCTTGTGCGTTGGTCGCAATTTCTTCTGATTTCTAAACGTGGGTTCATATAATGTTTCCTGCCTTTCCATGTTAAAAACCCCAGACTGTTTAATGCCTTACAGGTGTTTTCCTTACCTGTTGATTACATTATATCAGCTGGGGTTTTGTGTGTCAACAACTTTTTTACAAAATTTTGAAATTTTTATTTTTTGTATTTATCTAAGAAACGAGCCACAGAAATCCATTCATATGCACCGCTCCATTGTTTATATAGTTGAATAAAAACAGTACTATTCTTTTGGTCTACTCGAATATCTGTGCCAACATTATGAACATAGTCATAGTTTTTATTCCTAACTGTTTCACCAAGATATGCAACGGCATACTCAAGCTGAGTTTGAATACTCATACTTCTATATTTCATCTTAAGCATTGTTTCAAATAGCTGCTGAATTGGATGATTTCCAATTAAAGAAAAATCCTTTGGGATTTCATTAATTGCATCGAATGAGCCATCGTCATACATAAAATGGATTTGGTCGTCTATTCGGCAAATAATTAGGGTATCTCCATATTCATTTAAATATATGTCACCAAGTTTCGGTTTATTTTCGTCCATTGACATCCTCCTGTAGAAATTCATAAAATTGTTCCAAGAATTGGTCTACTTGGTTGATTTCATACTCGGTATACACGTTGTATTCACAATCGACAAACCCATCTGGGTGGTCTTCACAAGAACACTCATATACAACTCGACCGTCTTTCAATCGTACCACAAAGGCTTTATACATAAATGTGACCGTTGCGTATTCATCATAGGCAACCTCTTGGTTAACAACGATTGTAAATTGCTTGTCGGTGTAATCATATGCAAAACCATTGGAGGACACCAAATAGAACATATCCTTGATGTCAAACATTGCTATACACCTGTAGTCTTTCTTTTAAAGCATCCAACAGTAAATGCAGATTGGTTTCACCATAAAAGACAATGTTACGGTTTACAATCTCGCTTTTAAAAATGGTTGTAACAATAAAGTGTCCACCCTTAGTCAGCGAAATGGTGCGGTACGTCTTTAGTGTTTCCTTATAGATTAATGTTGGTTTATCGTTATAGATAAACACATCTCCAACTATTAGTTGTCTCTCCATTGGTTTCATGATTATACCTCGTAATCTTCCTCATAATCAAGGTCTACTTCTTCAACATCAAACGCACTGGCTTCAATCGAACAATCAAGTGGTTCAACCGCATGGTCTGTCGTAAGGTTTAATTCGTCAACCATATCTATTGCCAGTTCGTATGCTTCTTCTCTTGACCGTGCTGTCACTTGCGTATCAATACTGAATGAACCATGAATGGTTACATCATATACTCTTTCCATTGTTATTCTCCCATTTTAACCAATGCAGCCGCTAGTACGCACACAAGACATGCAATGGTAATCTTAACGGCGAACCAAAAGACAGTTGCTGCGGTTGCCATTGTTACACCAGCGATACCAATAAGTGCTAACACAAAGGCAATCGCCACGGCAAGCCACGACAGCTTTGCAACAATACCCAATGTAACAACAGCAACCGCCAACAAAGTAACAAAAATTGCTTTTAAAATATTCACATGTTTAACTCCATTGTTTAATTACACGTTCAGACGGAACATACCAGATATGACCGTTTATCTTAGCCTCTATCAGATAGAATTTATCAACACTATTGTATAGCTTGGTTTCTCCAACTAATGTTTGGTCTTTATCATCCAAGAACTGTACAAGTGTGCCATCTTTAAGGTTTTCCATTTTCTAACTCCATTCTGACAGGTGTCTTTGGTTTTTTCTTGTGTGTTGTAAAGTCGCAAGAAACCTCTTTACATGACTCACACATACCAAGCGTTTGTAGATTTACCAAAGACGGATACAAGTAATTCAAGCGTTCAAAAATCGCTCGTGCCACTTGTTGGTGTTCCGTAGATGCTCGCTTACATAACCGCTTTGGTAAGTACTCCATCCATGTTCTAAGAGAACCACTCACGGTCATTGTCACATTGGTTGCCAATGGTAATACATATGATGCAACTTGATATGGAACACCTGCTTCAACCAAACGGCGGTACTCAATGATTTGGTTCTCAATTAATTTATTCATAAGTTGACCCATGTCGTCTGTAATCTCTGGATGTTCTGTGGAATTAAACCATGTGGCATCGCCAAAATTTGTTCCTCGTGTAGACTTCACGGTGAAAGACAAGTGTCTGTGTCGAGTGATTTGTGCAAGGCATTTTTGCGACATTTCAATATCGAATGTTACCAATGTGTGTTCTAATAATGACAAGTGTCCGCTTTGGATGGCTCTGATTAATGCATCCTCGGTTAATTCCTTGCCATAGCATTGACCCATGGCATGTGTCGCCGTATTGAGTGGTGTATAGTTCTGTAGTTCTATCTGCATAAAATACCTCCATTAAAACATCTGCATTGTAAACCATAGAGCCATTACAATGTTGAAAATCGTAAGACCGAAAATCCATGCTTTAAGCCATAAAATGGAACGCTTTGCCTCTTGCAATTCTCCGTTTGTATAACGGAACTTATTTCTAATATCGCCATAGACAACAGTCTGTAAGTCATGCATTTTGTCACATAACTCTTTAATATTGCGTTTATTTGCAAGCGAGCGTTGGTTAGCTGCGGTTTGACCGCTCACCAGTAAGTCGATGGCATGAGTCCGCTGTTTGACTTTTTGTTCGACCTGTAGATATTTATTCTTCAGCTTTTGTATCAAGTTCATTAAGACCTCCGTTATCTAACCCCAGTGCAGCACATAGTAAAGACGTTAATTCTAACCAATGTTTTTGACACATTCTATCCTTGGCTAATACATAAGTTTTATCACCAACAGTTTGATACTCATCAAGCATTAAATAATTAGTGTTATTAATATCAAGCGTTGTCCATTCAAGGCTTGTAATAAGTTGCTCTCTATTGTTTTTAATTTTTTGCTGATAGTCTTGGTATTCATTACTTAAGAAAGTTTTTGTAGTATCTTTAAAATCTGTGTGTTTCAAGAATGTCACATGACTTTCATCTACATAATGTATATAACTATTTTCGTCCAACAACTGTACTCGACTATAAGAATAGTTATAATCAATAATAATCGCTGGTTCATTATGATATAACACAAGGTCTCCCATTTTATATTCCATTATCTTACCTCCTAGCGATAGACAACGGCATAATCGGCAGTACCACCATTAGCAAGACCAACGGTAAATACCGAATGAAAACACCAGCCATCTTCAAACAGTTCATCCAGTTGTAGTTCCACAGAGTCAAGATATGATGTCTCCAATAGAACACATTTGTATTCTTTTGCGTGTTTTAGTTGCATGTTACCTCCTGTTACCAAATATGCGACAAGCCATAGACGAACGTACTGCCTGTGAGTACGATTACCACAATCATGTACCAGAAAATACGCTTATACATCTTGACAGCCTCAGTTCTTAAAACCTCTACTTGAGATGTAAGACCATCGAGTCGCTCTTGTTGATACCTTACGATTGTCGTCAATTTATCAGTAATTTCGTTGATTTGATTAAACAGCTTTTGTTGAGCAACAAGCGTATCTGCGAGTGTCTTAAGTTGTCCTCGTTGAGCTTCTAGTGATACATCCATAGACTCAAGTCTATCAGTTGTCTCAACGATTGTTTTATTGTTGTTACCAACATTTTTTGCAATCGTTCCCATCGTTTCGTGTGTGCGTTGGTATGCTTCCATTAATTCAGCCATAGGTTATTCCTCCTGTAGTGTAATATGATAGAAACAATAGTGTGACCCATAGTCAATCGTGATACCCAATGGATTATGCATGATGCGGTAATAAGGTGGTGTAAATCCATTAGATTTCCACCAATCCTTAATCGCCTGTAATGCATCGGCTTCCGTCTCGTATAGACCATGGTCTTTCATTTCGTATGTTCGTGTGTCTTGCCACTCTAGTTTATACATTGGCTAAACCTCCACTAACTGTTGTAAATATTGGCAGTTCGGCAATAGAGTTGACAGCTGTATATTGTCACGATTACCGCTGACTTGACTATAGCCTGTAAACACAATCATGTCTTGCCAATAAACATAATTGTTTGGTCTGAAATATACACCAGTTGGTCTAAAGTGACGACCATTAACCCTTAATGTAATACCTCGGTCAAACGTGTTTCTCAAGAATATAAACTTGTTTTTGGCAATTTCTTGTTGATTTTCTATGAATGTTTCCATCTGATGGTAAACCATTTTGTTGTAAATATCCTTGGTATTAATCTGTAATGGATAATTTCCAATGAATTTTTTACGAGATACCAAGGAGTATATGTCCTTGAATACCAAATTGTTACATTGGATGTCATACACAATGCAATGCGTTGGGTCAACAGAAATAGCTTGAATAAACATGTATACCTTGGACGTTGCACCACTCACATAGGTTTGTCGTTCGACCACAAGGTCTCCATAGTTAAACATTAGTTCACCTGCTTTCTATGGTATTCAACGATAGTTTTTGTCTTTGGGTATACTTCATACCACTCGAAATCCCATCGTTCGAAAGTGTGATAATCTTCCGCATATTCTAAACAATAATACTTATCTGTTTGTTTGTTATAATATATATATCTATGGACGCAGCAATTATATGCGGCTAGACGTTCTTCTTTAATTAGTTCATAATTACCAAAAGAATACTCAATAATATAGTCAACAATTTCGTCAATATATTCGTCTGCGTTTTCTAGCCAATGGATGCATACCTTATCCATTGAAGATATGGATAAGCCGTCAATACCGTGTTCTTCAAACCGTTGTAAGGCTTCTTGAGTCGTCATTTTGTTTCTCCTGTGCTTTCTGTGCATTTAAAATCCGTTGTTCGGCAATATCGAAATACAACGAGTCTAATTCGACACCGATGAAGTCTCGATTTAATTCAACGGCTGCAACTCCAGTCGTACCAGAACCCATGAATGGGTCAATAATGGTGTACTTTTTTGGCAGAATACCAATGATATTTTTCATCACCTGTAGTGGCATCTGGCATGGGTGCATCGTTTTCTCTTTCGATGTATTCTTTACGATATTAATGTTCCACCAATCATAAATTGGTGTTCCCTGTGACCCATTGGCAATCAACCGCTTAATTCGTTTATCATTTGGGTTCTTATATGGTTGCAACACCTGTTTAAAGTCAGGCGTGACACCAAAGAACGCAATATCACGATGCTGTTTACGGTTGTTTGTATTATATACCCATGATACCACACGAGTAGGTGGTGTGTCAATATCAATCGCAAGTTGATATAACTCCTCTGGGTAATGAATACACACAGATGGATGCGATGGCGAAAACACCTGTTGTAACATTTGTCTGTATGTACCATCGTCCATCTTATCGTGATATTTATTGTAATGATACCCAATGTTAAATGGAGGGTCAGAAACTACCACATAAGGCTTGTTTTCTTGCTGTAGGCGACTATATATTGACTGTAAGATGTTGAGACAATCATCTTGATATAAATCAATCTTCATAATCGTCCTCGAACAGCATCTTAACGATTTCTTCGTCATAGCTAAACCCTAGGAGTCGCAAGATATTATCTTTGTCTTTTTCTGTAAATGGTCTATGACCGTTTAATTTAAGTGATAGGTTTGTAAGACTCATTCCAAGTCGAGATGCAGCTTCGCTAATACCCAAATTACGGTCTTTAAACATTCCCCTTAGCATTGTGTGTCGCTGCTGGTATCGTGTTTCAATACTTTCTTTGAGTCGTTCAAGATATGATTGAACATCTGTAATGTCTTCAAATGCATTGTCTTCCAATATCTTTAACAACTTAGATAATACAACAGATGTTTCCTCGAATTTCTTATATTCTTCCTCGAAGACAACACCGTTAACTCGAACATGCGTTTTCATGTGTTCCTCCCATCATACAGTTGCGTTCAACTGCTGCAAATAATTCAATAAGTCTTCCTTAGATGTTTTTTTAATTGGGTATATGTCTGTTGTAACCCAATCAGAGCTAGTTATGCATTTCGCACCCAAGGACTTAACCTTGCGATGCCACTGGTCTGTACACAAGTACATTACGCCTTTTTTCATTCGTAAGCATTGTGTTTGCGGCCAGTGGTGTCTGCGGATGCCTTTGCCGTTTTCCATTTTCTCAAATGCTTCATGAAATCGCATTTACTTCACCTGCTTTCTTGGGAACATACATAAGATAACAACGCTTAAGAACATCGCCCCAAGCCATTCTTGGTCATTAAAAACAAATGTTCTAATGAACGAGCCACTCATTAATAATAAGCAGCAAATATCAATCATTCGTCTAATGTCAAGGATTAATTGTTTGTCCATTACACAACCTCCATTCCTGTATTAAATACCATAATATCTTCGTTTACATCGGTCATGTATTGTACTGGTCTATCACATAATAGACTGAACATGTAAGCAGAGCCGATGTCTTTAATCGAATATTTATCTTGAGACCGTGCTTGTAGTTCAGCCAATGTATTACCTGTGTATTGTGCACCATCTTGTGTTAACATTGTAATTTTATCCACTTTGTTCCTCCTGTTGTTGTAATTCTTTGCGACCAATCGCTTGCAAAAACTTCCATGACCTAAACATCGACACATAGTCAAGGTTTAAATATGTGCGGTTCTTGGGATGCTTTGGACAACACAAGTATATCCAATGTTCATCCGCTGACCGCTGATGTTGTAATATTGGTATTGGCTTGGTTTTACATTTATAACACCCATGCGTTTTCTGACATCGGTCTAACACATCGTCAAAACCATCGCCATAATCAATGAAGTACTCTCGTTTTTGCGGTATAGTGCGACCACCGCCAAATCCCTTGTATGCCATGTTTCACCTGCTTTCTACAATTATATTACCATGTGATGGGTCTTATGTCAAGACTTTATTTTTAACAAACATAAGATTTTTAACATATAAAAAAGAGACCAACTATGTGGTCTCTTGTAAATGCTTGATGTTATTAATGGTATGAGAGTATACTGTTAGATTGTCTCTGACATGATATATCTTCATTTCTAAAATGTCACCACAATTTGGCATATATCCAAACTCTCTTAGCCAGTCAATATACACTTTATTAAGTCTCTCCTCAAGAATGTCTGAGTGAGTATCATCGACATCCATTAAGTAGTTGTCCTCTTCATGCTCAATCCATGCGTTGCCTATATCTCTTTCCATAATGTATTCTGCATCAATCACGGCAGGGACATACTCTTGTCTTACATACATAACAATGCATAAGGGGGTATTCATTGGGTATTCTTTAGATAGCCTAATAGCTTCATTAAGTTCTTCCCATAGTTGAAACTCAGTCGGATACTCGCCAAACTCTTGCTCACCGTTACCGATTGTAAACACCTTAGCAGAGTACATACAATTAATTACCTCAAACTCTTGTCTTAACAGGGTATACTGTTGGTCGTTCAAATAGTTTTTAACAACTGCTTTTCCATCATCGGTAAAACTGTTGATTTTACCCTTAATTGGTAAATCTTTGTCTTTATTTACGACAAACATGCCGATGGACAACTCTTGTGCTTTACTCATTTATGTCCTCCGCTAGTCTTGCGTAATTCCAATGGCTTTGTTCTTTGGCTAAGCTGCTCCACGATGTCGCACCAAAATCCCAAGTAAAAACTTTTCCATTTTTATAATCTGAAAAGTATCGACAAAACTGAACGCCATCTTCTTCATTAGATACAATTACTTTTGTGTCAACAGGAACTTTAGACCAATCTACGGTATCAATATGGTCGCTAATTCGGATGAACTTTTTGTCTTGCAGTAAGTCTTTTAATACGACCTCAGAAAAGTAAGAGATTAAAACATGTTGCTCTCCAGTACAGCACACAAAGGTTTCATCATTAAATACAGGTATTTGTTTGGATAATATATAACACCCTTTGTCTACATGATAAAAAATGTAATTAAACCCCAATCGGCGACATTCTTTGAAATAAGTCTCAAGACCATCTTGTGTTAAATATTTACTGGTTAACATATGTACCTCCTGTGTTATTCTGCAACCTTAGTATATAAAGCGTTATAAATCAATAAGTCTAAACGACTATAAGCACGGTCGTATAAATCATATAGCTCTTCATGTGTTGCACCTTCGTCTTCCCATTTAGCCAACGTATCTTCTACGTCTTGAACAATAGATAAATACTCTTGTTCATCAATGATAATTTCTGTCATTAGTTTACCTCCAGTTTAGAAATTTGTTGTAAATAATCTAATACTACGTCAAGTGAAATATCTGTAATGTCACCACTCGGCAACAAGTCTGTACCATAATAGATTACGCCGTCTTCTAAGATTGCCAAACAAAAGACATCATCTTCCTCGACACGCTCTAATCGAACAACGGAGACATCATATCCGTTGTCAAACGAGAACCACCACATTTGTCGTTCTTCACAAAACAGGTTCTTTGGTAAAATCGTTGTGTACTTAAACCCATAATGTTTTTCGAACTCATTAATAATTGTTTTATCCATAATATTCCTCCTGAGTTAAAAACAATTTGTTTACACCATTATGATACCATGGTTGATTGCGTATGTCAACAACAAAATAAAAAAAAGACGGAAGAAATTAATCTTCCGCCATACGATAATACCATAATGCACAATCGTCTATTTCACAAGCCTGTACTTCTGCAAGTGTACCACAACAACACTCTCGACATTTCTTATGAATTGCTTCAAGTGGTGTCTTTGGTTTTGATGGCTTGCGTTTTCGTTTTGTTGTTTTACTTGTTGGTTTCTTTGGCATATTCAACTGCCTTTCGCAAGTGTTCTAATTCAAGAACACGGTCAATATGGTCGTGTACTCGCATAGATTTCTTGTTTCTTTCACCACTCAGTTCAACAATGGATGTACCACAATCGTTTGGTCGATACCCCTTGTCTGCGGAATAACCGCCCCAACCAAGGAATGAACCTGTTTGGACATCTAAGTGTTCAATTAAAGACCAAGCCTTGGCAATACGGTTTGGTTCTGCAACCATTGTTCGCTCATATGTTGTCTTATGTAAGTGCTCATAGAATGTAATATCGGTATGCAGCCATTCCATTTTATCTGGTTTCTTTGAGTTGTGCCATGTGCCAATGACATACAAGTTCTTGTTGACATTAAAGAATACCGATGCCATACCGTGGTAGAACGGAACACCCAATAACTCTGCCAGCATCTGCTCTGGGATTAAACGATTGTGTTTTAACGCTCGTTCATACCCATGATTACCACTACGGCAGAACAAGATACGGTCTTTAATCGGTTCTAACAAGCGATAAGCCGTAAGTACTTGGTCTCCACCGTGTTCCGCTTGTTCAAATACCGATGATGCGGACGATGTGGTTGCATTATCCGTAGAGTCACCACCAATGATTAAGTACAGATTATCAATCGTTTTGACTTGAGAAATAAACTTCTCAAATGCTTCTCGATTGTGATAAATGTTGCCTACATGGATGTCAGAAATATCTGCAATATATGCTCGCTCTGACTCCACTCGCACATCTATTTTATTCACATTTAAGGACTGTTCAGCAATATTCAAATTCGTTTCTCCATATCTTTTAAACGTGTACATTGGTTTCCACAGAAATTACAAATTGTTTGATTATCACCAAAGGACTCGTCAAGATATTCAACCGCTTTACAAGTAGTCATTGGTCTTTGTTCACCAGCATACTTGTACATGCGTTTAAATGTTTGTCTTGCAGAGTCAAACGGATAGTTAACCTTGATAGTTGGTGTCTTTGCTTCGTAACATCTAAGGTTTGGTCTCAAGACATCCTCATCAAGTACACCATTAGCAATTAACTCGGCTAATACTCGTTGAGCGATACCCAATGACTTCTTGAGTCGTCTTGAGGTTAGCATCTTGTATTCACCAAAGTGTTTAGCAATATCACTAACTTTCATTCGCAACCCATAGCGTAACATAAGTCGTTTCATGCTGCTTGTGCCGACTTCTTTTCTGAGTCGCAAGAACGCATACATTAACTCTTTGATTTCTTCTTGCTCTATTAGAATATCTTCTGGTGAGCGTTCATAATCGAACTCTCTATAACGTTTCATCTTGCGTACCAGTTTTTTAGATATACGCTCTTGGTCGAACTCTTTAAAAGACATGCGGTTATCAAACTCATGTATCTTAAAGAGCTCATCCGAGTTAGAACAAAAGAACTCCATTAGTTTATTCATGCAATCACCGTATACCTTTCGTCAACACCTGTAATCCGTTTCGAGCGTTCTCCGATTGATTGGCAACGGTCTGTACGGAACTCACATTGAACGATTGTACCGACATTTCTGCCATGGTGAATTATCTTGCGATATTTACCCTTGGTGCGTTTCTTTTGTTGTTTTTCTGTTTCCTCGTCTTCACGCAAGAAGATTACTTCTGGTGAAATCGAGTATAAATACTGCTGGATTAACTCCCTGTGTTCACCATATATTGATACTCGATACAACTCCCCATTCTTGAACATATCCACTAAAAACATATATCTTTTAAACATGGATGTGTTTCCCCTGTGTTATTTATTTGTAGACCCTGTGCCACCTGTGCGAACTGCCGTTGTACAATCATCATCGACTAAATAATATCGTGTAAAGATACCTTGGACGATATGTTCGCCTGCTTCAATGGTTTGAGTGGTGTCACCATAATTGTATAATACAACCATGATTTCACCCTCGTTATCATCATTATTGTAATAGTCAGCATCAATCACAGATGCTCCAGTTGCAAGCATTAATTGACGTTTAATACCCAAGGATGAACGCACTCGTAAATCCAAGTATTCATCTTGTGGCATATATGCTTTAATACCTGTTTTAATCAATACTGATTGTTTTGGTTCAATCACATAGTTGTCGTATGTATAAATATCATAGCCAGCACTATGGATAGAACCTCGTGTTGGTAATTTAACAGGTGTTTCCATTCTGGAAACAACTTCAAAACCTCGTACTCTAATTGGCATAATCAATCCTCCGATAATCTTAAATTAAAACCTCAACAGTAATATACTGTCGTCCAAATTCAATGGCATCATCGTATGATGGCATCCAAATGTCAATCGCATTTGAATAACCACCACCAAATCTATCTTTTACAACATACGTTCGACCATTGATAATAACTTGAGTACCAAACGGAAGATGGTCTGCGGCGATTGCACCCTCGTGTGTCCATTCACCGTTTGCCATTGTTCCGTGGTCACTATAAGCAGATACCTCAGCTTGCATTTGGTATGCGTGTGACGTCATATTACCACTCATGAATAACACAAATGCAAGCAAACCCAGTCGTAACATATCTAATGTTTTCTTCATATATCTATCTCCTGTTGTCATAATATTCAATAATTTGTTTTACCCATAAGTAACACACATATGCAAACCCTATAGCCATTAATAATGCGATTAACTTATGTAGTGTAACCAAGATGATTAAATAGTCCATGATTGCACCGTCTCGATAGCATGGTTTAATTCATCAACAATACTGTCTTGTGCTTGATACCCAAGTTGCATCGCCCAAAGTAATCCAATAGTTAATGGATACTCATTCAATAAAGCACCAGAAACAATCTTGTTAACTTTAGATTGGTTGTCTTCATCCAACCGATAAACAGCAATTGTGTTTTCATTTTCGATTACATTAGAGTTCAACGCAAAGTATTCTTCCTCGATGTCGCCTTTGTCATTAACAGATGCATACACGATAATATCATGTGTATCAATGGCGAAAGTTTCATCAATCACACCCAAGTCACACAAGCATTTATCCAGTGCTTCACCACTTAAGAACGCTTGACGAGCAATTTCGCTGGTGTCCTCGTTTACATCGCCAGTTAAGAACACAATCCAGTGCGGATGTAATTTACGAATGTCTTCACATGATGGTGACTCCGTGGATGTCAACTGGTAAGACTGACCGTTGAACCACAATAGTTGTTCACCCCATAGTTTATTAAGTCCATCTGTATTTGTTAATTTTTGTTCTAACATAGTAATATCTCCTGTTATGGTGTAATGTCGTAAACCTTGAACTCGATACGTGGATGCTCACTATAGCGTTTTCTACAGATTACATCGCACACTTGGTTATCATCGTGCCATACGATACCACTTAAGGCATCCATGACACCTTTTAATACATTGTCTACATCTGGTTTCTTAGTCGGTAGAATTAAGCCTGATTTCATATCTTCACGGTCTTTCTTGCGACCACCAGATGGTATCTTTCGGTAAATATCAAGTTCAAACAATAATGGAACATCTGTAACATCTTTTGGATGTTCTATTGAGTCTTTAATCAGTTGTTTATAAGCCTTTGACTTCGGAGGGTCATATGCTCTAACAAAACGACCTCGACCGCATAATCGTGGTCTACCCTGTGGAACAGGTTCTCCCATTACTGTTGCCTCATAAATTAATTTCAAGTACTAAACCTCCGCTTTATCATACAATCGACATAATGCATCTGTAATATCATCGCAAGCCTTGTCCACAAGATGGACTGCCTCTTGTTTTGATAAGTCAGATTGCAGCATTCGTCTACGAACTTCCGCTTTCAGTTCATTGGTTCTATAATCAATAATCGCAAGCATGTGTAATTCTTTTACCATAGTCTATTCTCCGATTGTATCTTTGATTTTATCAACTTGTTCTCTTAAATGGTTTAAGTCTTTAGAATTGTTAATCACGAAATCACATTGAGACTTTAACTGGTCTACAGATGTTTCAGACACATCGTTAAGTCGTGTTTCGTCACAAGAGCCATCTCGTTGTTTCATCCGTTTAATACGCTCTTTTTTGTTCGCCGAGATAAATACTGCAATGTTGAACGCTGGGTCACCAACATCTAATTGCTTCAGCATGTCAAGTTCATTTTGATAACGACAATCAGTAACAATATATCGACTTGGGTTATCTCTAATGAGTTTATTCTTTAGAACAATCAACCAAAAGTCTTTAAACAACGCTCGTATACCATTGCCAAGTGCTTGCAGATGTTTCCGTTGTTTGCCATCTAAAACGGTCTTCTCAATCGTTTGTACCACAGGTAGAATACCACTTATCTCTTCGATTGAATAACCACTAAGGTCAGATATAAACTGCATACCAGCATTTACCCCATCGGACTGAATGATTGTTACCATCTCTTTGATGGCATCTGCATATGCGTACCGTGGAATATCGCCAAACATTTCAGCAACAGTATCTTTACCAACACCAGCACGACCAACTAAAATCATTCGACTACCTCCGTATTAGAATTAATGTCTTCATCTGACACATCGCCATTCACAGGCTCTGCATCGAAATTAAATCCAAAGATTTTCTGTAAACGCTCTTGAGTTATATACTTAGTGTATTTGTTTTTATTTGGAAAATATAATCTAACTCGTGGTGCCAGATAGCCAGCTTGGTTTTTCTCTCCATGTAATTTTGTGCAGATATAAAACTCATCGCCTACTCGTAAGTCGTTAACAAATGCAGTTCTTGATTGTCTACGAATAGATGTGACCTTATATCGCTCAACAGTACGAAACTCTTGAGTTTTAATGTTTATCATCGTTTCTTTACCTTTCCTTGATAATATGGACAACAATATGACACAGAACAATAATCTTTACATTTGCGACCCATTGGATATGTCTTGGACACCCATCGGTCTTTTGCGGAACACTCTCGTGGTATCGTGTTGGTTGCGATGGCATTTACCAAGGCATCCTTTTTGTATAAGGCATAGTCCAATAACCTTTGGTCGTTCATCTTCGGTAGTTGTATCAAGTAGCATTGTTTGTCAAGATTGAATGTTTTAATCGTATTGATTGGCTCTTTGATGATTACCTGTAAGAACATATCTTCGATGGGAATACCATGCTTGTTTAACAATATTCGATACAGATTTTGTTGCTTGCAATAGTCGCCATAATGGTGCAATCCATCGTATACCCATTGTTGTCGCATCTCGGTTTCACCTTTGCGTTTACCTCGTGTAATCGTATAAGGTTTCCACAAAGGTCTGCCACCCATCATTGTCGCACACTTGTATGCACCAACGACTTTGTAATCATATAAGGTATGATGCTCTAGGTCAATACAGTCCATCTGACCTGTAAGACCTTGATACTCTAGTCGGAACTCACCAGCATAATTCTGCGGTAAACAATTCTCAAGTATACCATGCATGGATGTACCGACTGTCGCAGCAATGGATGAGAACGGATTGATTGTCTCTGGGTTTGTTGCTTTTAGATACATATACAGCGTTGGAGACAATACCTCTGTGACCGAAAAATGGTCTCTATTTAAGTTTCTGAGACGACTTGCGTTTACCAACAATGGTTTTGCAAGACATCGTTGTCCCATGCGACATTGACTCATGCAATCTTTCACAAGTATGGTTTTGCCATCTGGGCAAAGAAACGAGTTTTCTTTCATATATTCACCTGCTTTCATAAGAATATTATACAGTATTTATCTGTGTTTGTCAACAATTTTCTATGTAAAAAAAAGACCCAAGCGTGAAAGGAGGGAAAACGCTTGGGTCTTTTGTGAGACATCCGTATTTAACGTGCCGATGTATGCACTCAAGATGAAGATGATATTATTGTGTAGAGGTTGCAAGTGTTAACGTACCTTGCTTAACGCTATTGTGTACACAATAGAAGTAGTCATTAGCACTCAGCAAGATTTGAACTTGCATCACGAAAAGATGATGAAATCGTTGCTTTACGTTAAGCTATGAGTGCATGATGACTTGGGTTTTACCCCAAGTCAGTCAGGAGGAAAAATCATGCGTGTCTCTTGGACTGTTACCCAATTAACACGATGGAGGAAAGTGTGGGATTTGAACCCACGGAGCATCTCTGCTCTTCGGTTTTCAAGACCGATGCATTAAGCCAGACTCTGCCAACTTTCCATGTGGTGCCGTTGGAAGGATTTGAACCTCCGAAGCTATAAGCGACAGATTTACAGTCTGTTGTCTTTATCCATCTTGACTACAACGGCATGGCTCTTGGGAGTGGACTCGAACCACTAACTCTCTGGTTAACAGCCAGATGCTCTACCATTGAACTACCCAAGAATATGTGCAACACCACTATATATGTCAGGCATCGAACCTTACGCCTACACCCACACTGGATGTCATTCTTCCTCGTAAACTAATATATAGCTGTTGCGTGGTGTACATAGTAAAACATTCCATGGCTACGTTCTACCCTTAACGATGATATACAAACACCGAGGTGGAGGATGGTACAGGATTTGAACCTGTGGTCGCTTTAGTGAGCGACATCTCTTTAGCAAAGAGACTCAATAAACCACTCTGACAACCATCCATGGCAACAGGTGAGAAAACAGCGTACGTCTGGTCTCTCTTTAACGGCAACCCGCTAATACCGACCACCACAGTAGCTAAGTGCGGTGGATTTAATGGTGGAGACTATTGGAATTGAACCAATGCTAACATAGGGCTTCAACCTATTGCTCTACCTACTGAGCTAAATCTCCATGTCTACCGCCATGCAACCCTTGTTGCATCATTCGACCACCATCTAGTGCACTAATGGTGTCTTATGTTCATATACGTCTATAATCATCGGCGGTAGATGAATTATAGTTATCATGCAAATGTTTTATGTCTGTTTGCAAGACATCCATTTTCACGTCTTAGGATTGACGGCAGTAAAAATAGAGTACTCTGCATTTTTACATAAGATGTTATCGTCTTGTCTGACGGTGTAGTTATGAGACTACACACCCCTGTTAGTTTTATCAAGGCTATCAGAAACTTGTGTTAATGTTTATGACGTCGCACATCAACAAAGCGACCATATCTTTTACATCTTTTGTGATGGTTTACAGTTGTCTCTGACATGATTTCTCGTTACATGTAACGCTTGCTGTGTGACGGCAACAAGCACCGTTATGCTATGGGGTCTCTTGGGATTTGAACCCAAGGTCAAGTGTATTGATTGCATCCTGCAACGACCCATGTGTGTCAACGGATGTGACTCCGTTGACTATGTTAAGAAAGGAGGCGTACTAAGGAGGAACACAACCCTTAGTACACTATTATAATAACACATCTAGTCGCCATAGTCAAGTATTAATTTGAGATTTTATGCAAAATAATTAATCTCTTTGAGATGAGATGTTTTCTCATCATACTTGAATTGGAATATATTCGCTGGACCTCGTAATTTTCTGCGAGTCTTACCGACTTTCACGTATGTATGGTTCTTAACTTTCTCACGCTCGTCAAAATCAAGTTGTGTGTCGGTGATATACGGTCGCCACAACAGCAAGATAATATCTGCAATGGCTTTTAACGCATTAGAACCCTTGATATGTCTCAAGATTGGTTCATATGGCTTTTTCTTTTTGTCACTAGAATAAGTGTTCTGAGAGTCTTCGTTAAATTGACACAACATGAATAAAATCAAGTTGAACTTCTTAACGTATTCTTTCATTTTGTTTGCATTTTTAGACAAAACAGGAATGTCGTCAATCTCTGGTATTAAATGGAAGTGGTCAAACACAACGAAATCAACAGGAAAATCATTGGCATAACATGCCTCAGTAATCTTCTCTAGGTCGTCAATCGTTTTATTCGGTTCGTCAACAAAACGCACACGCTTGTCTAAGATAGATGATACCTTAGAGTATATCTCAATGCCTTGTTCTGTTTGTAACATCTCGAATAACTCGTCTTCTTCTACCCCAAGAATTTCCTTGACGATTTCAGCCAAGAATTGACCTCGTGGCATCTCCATTGAGAAAATCAAAACATTGTCTTGAGAATCCATCAACCGATGTGCAGCAACCTTGGCTGCAAAGAATGACTTGCCTTGGTTGGTATACGCACCAAGCAATACGATTTCTCTACGTTTGACACCATTAATTGCAAAATCCAAGGATGGAAAACCAAGGGGAACACCCTCTTGACCGATGAATGTTTTCATGTCTTCGAACGAGTCGGTGAAACCATGTGCTTTTTCCCAAAGTTCTTCACTATTGGAGGCAGTCACATCGAGATAACTTTTAACATCATCAATGGTTCTATCCCATCGCTTTGCCAGCATGGTGGCAATATCAGCAAGAACCATTTTGTCGTTGACTGACTTGCAGAACCGAGATGCTTTTTTGTATTGGTCTTCTTTTCTTGGGTATTCCTCTAATAGAACATTCAAACAAGTAATATCTAATGGTTCAGTCTCAAGAGAACCAATATCAACATTTTGTACTAATAAATCGTTATAATCTTTGCATTGTTTCAATGTCTGCCCCCTGTATCATACTGTTATTGATTTTCAAATATTTATCAACATAGTATCTATGTCTACCAGTATCATATGTGACTTCCCAATATTTATCAGTTAGTCCATCTTCAGTAGACATTATTAAGGCTTTATGATTTCCTAGGGTATAACAAGACCATACAATATTTAAGGAGTCATAGACCTGTTTCATATGCTTTTTTCTATGAGTACTGCTAGAGTATGCAGACATCGGAAAATCCAATGCTATTAATACAGCGTTTTTAGAACAATCAATAAACTTACTCATGTAACCTCCTGTGATATTCTAAAATATTCTTACCAAGTTCATAAACAATCGGTACATACACGCATAATATCTTGTGTTTGATTGTCGCTTGAGATTGTTGCGATTACAAACTTCTTGCGTTTGGTATCATAACAAAAGCCTTGACATTGATTAACAGGTGCTTCCAATGCAATTTTTGTAATTAATTGTGTTTTTAACATATATCTTTACTCCAGATTGTATCCCTTAGTATTAATCGACCGTTTCCCAATAGTTCATAACAATCAATAAACCACTCATGTTCATCTTTTGCATACAACTCAGTCATTTTATCAACTGCATCTTCTAAAGCATAAAACATGTACTCTGGACTGTCGTATGGACGGTCGGTTAAATAATCATCGACCATTACGACAATATATACATCTCGATTATTATTCATGAGTTCTTTCTCCTGTATACCACTCTTGGTAGTCATCTTCATCACATTCGATATGGATTACTAAGTTATCGTTAAATAGATAAGTAATTAAATCTTCTTTATTTTTAAATAAAGACTCATCAATCATACCATGGCTTTGATGGTCGATATAGCCATTATCGTCTTCATCTAGGTCAATATACTCATGGATACTAATCCCAAGTTCATTCAACCATTCTTTAATCTGTGCATAAAATGGATGTTTTAATACAACGTCTAATCTACCACTAATGGTCGTCAATAGATAAGAAAACTTTTGTTGAGGACTGTACAGGTCTTCACCATACCATCCGTATTCACCAAGAGATGCACTTAGAGATATGCCTGTATATCGCTCTGGCACTTCGAATAGATGATACAATGGGTTACTAAAGTCTTCCTCGTCTGGTGGTAATCCCCATTCAGCACCACGGACAATCTTAGATGTACCAAAGGATAGAGAATGAGCGGAGGAACTATTGGTTTCAAATACACCGTTACGAATTAATTTCATTTGTTTACCTGCTTTCTTTCACAATCTTGGAAGTATTCTATTAACGAGATTTCATCAAAATGTTTAATACCGTTTCTTGTCCGACTTGATGGAGCAAAGTATTGTTCGACGGCATTAACATACATAGAGTGCTCACCTTGGTAAAAGGTTTCGTACTCTTCTACAGATATTTTACCACGAATATCTAATTGTTGCAACCCCAAATTATCGAATGAAACAACATCGAAAATTTCCGTTAACATCATAACACTTGATTTCCATTCGTTATGACTTGGGGTATTCAAATTGACTTTACCTGTGTTAAAGCCAAAGTCTTTTTCACCAAGGATTAATAACTTACGGTATTTAACACTCAAGTATATTACATCATCAAAACTGTCGATACCATTAATAACGTGAATGACTGTATTGCGATAGTCAGAAATCCAATCTGGCAACGAAAAACACCCCTGTAAGCTACGGTATGAGATGCCAAGACCAAATACGTATGGCATTAACTTTAACAGCCTGTCACAGCCATATTCCGTTAAATATCGCTCGTTAATCGTAATGTTAACAATCAGACCCATCGAGTGTAGTCGTTTAATAAAGTCGGTGATACCATCGGTAATCTGATTGACACCCAAGGCAATTTCTGTTCCCCTTGGCAGTTTCGCATCCATTAACACTTGAGTCAATCTATCATAATCACACTCTTGTCCATCTGTTAGTGCAGACTCGTGACAAAATACACAAGTAGACTGCTTAGTTGTTGGGTTATACCCATATGGACATTGTGTAGATACACGAATATCTATGTTAAGCGGTGTCTCAAGAGTCAATGGTTCATTATCTGGATATTCAATCACTCGTGTACCATCGTATGTACTGATTGAGACCACCGCATTTCCGTTTGTATATTTCATGATTTTTCTCCTGTAGTTTTTATCCAATGATTTTATCGTCAATTTTTAACATGTCGAATGTTTCAACATCAAGGATATATCCCTTGTACTTAACAAACAATATAGCAACCAATGCAGTAATCATTCGAGCAATACTCAAGATACCAAAGATACCAATCGTTAAGGCAATTAGTGTTGGATGCTGTAGGTTTAATACCATTAATAAAATAACATATAGTGTCCAATAGAGAACACGAAATGTAAATACTGGGTGTTGTTCAATAAAGTTTTTCATTTGTTTTCCTCCTGTTGTTTTAATACAAAGTCGCCCCATTGTTTTGCCATCGCATCTGCCATACCTTTAAATGTCTTCGAGCGTAAACGTCTGCGTTCTTCGGCAGATTTCGTTTCAGTTAATGCATCTGAAATCCACTTTTGCATACGCTTGCCGCTTTTAAATGTCAATGTCTCACCCTCGTCTACGACATTCGTTGGCTCTAACAATGGCAACCCTTTCAGCCACAAGCAAGTTGTTTTTCTTGCACGGTCGCCAAACATGAATGGTTGCACGATTTGGTCTGGCTTACGGTATCGTGTTGACATAACACCAACAGGATTTTCAACCGCAATATAATCAATGTTTGCATCCATTAATGCCATAAAGAAGTTTGCACCGTCTTCTTGGTCTTGTTTTCGATGTGGAAACTTTGGATGTGGTCTGCGGTCTTCAATCGGTAAGTGTTTATCCTCAGGATGATAATACCATTTTGCACCACTAGATGTCAAGTATGTACACGGCGGATGTGCAATCATAAGATGCCATTTATCGACAAACATAAGATTACCGCTTTGGGTAACACCGCCTTTACGTTTGATTACATCTAGTGCATCATCTTGGATATGCCACTCTGGATGCCCTCCAGAACACTCCACCAAGTCGCAACTGTAAGCGTTAAACCCAAGTTCTCTAAATGCTGCACAAACGGTTTGTGACTCTTCACAAGCCACCAATATGTTAATTTTATTCATGATTTTCCCCCTGTTTCGGATATTTAACAACACGCACGTTTAACTCTGGTGCGTACTTATTAATGTCTTCTCGTGTCTTCAACAATGCCTTACGCCCTGTTGCATCGCACTCTGGGTTATCAACAGCTAATGCAAACGTAATATCCCCATTGTATCGCTTTTGTAACTCCCAAAGCAAACCAATTTGGTCTTTCGTGAGTCGTCCACCAAGATAACCAACACATGGTACACCTTGTTGATGTGCTGACATAACATCAAGATAACCCTCGGCAACATGAAGTACACCATTTGGTTTTAACATCTTAATTGCACGATGGTAATTAAACAACAGTTGTCGTTTGATGAATACATCGTCTTCTCTTGTGTTTTTATACTTTGGTTCGTTGGTTTCTTCTAAACGTCTCTTAGAAAACCCAACGATGCGACCATATGCATCTTGAATTGGGATAACAATACCAGACGATTTAACACCCAAGAAACCACCATCATCATAACCAATCAAGAACTCTTCCAAGGTATCATCGTTAATACCTCGTTTGATATTCATGTATTCACGAACGGCATCAACTGCTTTGTGATACTTCATGGCAGTCTTTGTGTTTTGACCGACAATACTCTTTTGTTTTTGATACGTTGGGTCGTCTGTAGATACCTCATATTTTTCTGCCAAGGCTTCTACCGCTTGATAGAATGGAAGACCCTCTACTTCGGCATAAAAACCGATGGCATCACCAGATGAACCGCATCTGTGGCAGTAATATCGGTCTTCTAAGATGCAGAACTCTGTTGGGTTATCCCCATGACAAATCGGACATGTTCCTCGTGGTACTCTACCACCATTTCGTGATAGCGTTGTGTATTCTTCCACGAGTTCTTGAATGTCGATTTTATACTTTAGTGTTGAGATTGTGTTCATACCAATTGTATTCCTCCTGTAGTTTCTTAATTAATGTATTCACTTCATAATCTATTGTATCATCGAAACAACATTTTAGCAAGTACAAAGTATTCACTAGCTCTCTAACAGGAACAGGCTTATTATCTCTGACTTCAATCAAGGGAATATACTCACTAATTGGCTCAACATGCGTAATAAATTTGCTGCAAACAGTCGAATTGCGAACAACTCGTTCACGGTCTACCAAATACAGTTCTTCGAATGGACTGTATGGGTTCTCGACGTTTTCCATGACACTCAATAGTTGACTATATGATGTTTCAATGCTACTGACAATATCTTTTGCATTATCAAATGATTGCTGTACTGACTTTCTACGTTTGTTAATAAACTCTGCGACAGGCACTTGTTTATGTGTCATGGCAGACTTTTCATTCAGAAAACAAAAGTCTTTATGTCTAAGGGAAGTCAAATATTCACCATTTGACAAAATCAATAAACCGTCATTTGTTGGTTGTATTGTTTGATACCCATGCTCATACACTAGCTCCATCAATTTAATTAAACTCTTGCGTATCTCTAGTGCGTACAATAGATGAAAATATATCAAATTGTTTTCAATCTTCATGCTACCCCCAATAGTTTAAATCTGACATTTCCCATATCTCAAGTTCTGTCTCTGGATATGGTTTGCGAATGATAAAGACAAACGTCTCGTTTTTGGCATAGTCAAAGATAAACAGATATGAACGCTTATCTCTTTGGTATGAACCAAAGCCAATATGTTGGATATTCCAATTCCTTGCAAGTGGATTTGTTTCTGTCTCAAATACAACTCTAAGTGCATTACCAACCAACTGATAGTCAAACGACTTGTGAATGGCTGCAATCGAGTCTAGCTTAAGAAAGACTTCTTCTTTGTCGGTTGTTTTTAACTTAGTTAAGTACTTATGGCTGTTGAGCCTTGACATAAACGTATTAATATTCAAGTCTTCTATTTTCCGTTTTGGTCTTGGTTTGTTTTTACTGACAACCAAGAACCCAAGCTGTTTCACCCTACGCATTGTCGTCTAACCATTTATTGATGTCGAATTGTTTACGTTCTCTGACGGTTGTGTTTGTATTGGCTTTTGCGAATTGGATTGCATTTAATTCGTTTGCTTTAATGAATAAGTCGGTTAAAGACATTTCTTTGTAGTCCAATGAGTTCATGTATTTATGTAACTTCAACATTGAGTTTTCGTCAATCTGTGTAAAGAATGAGCGAACCTTAAAGAACTCAGCTGTTGGTTTATTGTTCTTAAATGCACCATTCTTGGTACACTTTTTAAAGTATTGCATGGCAAGTGTCCATGCTTTTTTCTTTGGTTCTTGTTTTTCAAAGTCGGTTGCCATGGTGTTCCTCCTGTATTATTTGTTAATGATGCTCACTAAGATTTCAACGTAATCTTTCATGTTTGTTTTTAATGTTTCGTTTGCCGCACTTAGATTTTCTGGTGTAATGTATTGAGCCACAATCATTGCGACCATAGCATCCCTAGTTGGTGTTAACACACCAATCAGTAGCATAATCACACCAAAAATTGAAACAATTTTACTGTGTCTTTTCTCCTCAATCGTGTAAAAGAATGTTGAGGCAGTTAACGATAAAATTGCTAAACAGATTGCTGTGATTTTTACCCAATCAGCAACATACACTAAATAAATCAAGAATGGGCTTACAACTGGTTCCATGTTTTGTTCCTCCTGTCGGTAAAATAAGTTGTTTCTGACTTGTTGTACCATCATTATAGCATACCTGTATTACCAAGTCAAGGAAGTTTTTGTCTGACTAAGAAAAATACAATCGGCTTGCCGATTATTGCGAAGCAATTCATATGGTTTTCGTATAACTTATGTATTCGAACGTAGTGAGAATACATAAGTTATCAACAAGTATTCCACTACTGTATGAATACCTAAGGTAGAAGAACAGAGGGTGCAAACATATGTATGAGAGACTTGTGCATTAAGACGATTGTTTTAAATCCAAAGTATGAACAACCAATGTATTCATACAAATGTTTGAAATCAAATGTATTCATACTGTAGTATACTTATGTATTAATACTAAGGTATATTCTTATGTATTAATACTAAGGTTTGATAGGGTATCACAAAAGTTGAAATTTGTCAAGAGCAAAACTAAATATTTTACACAAAATTTTAAACATAAATTTCTGTACGCCAAAATACCCAAGCCGTATTTGACTTGGGTTGATTTTGGTTCTCAATATTTAGTTGTAATTAGAATGGAATGTCTTCGGAGGTATCAAATGTTTCTGCCATTGAAGAACCACCAAAGGATTGAACACTATCGGATGCAGAACCACCGAACGCACCACCAGAGCCACCTGTGATTAAGTCGATAACTTGGATACCCTTTAGCTTTAATGATACACCGTACAAAGATGGTGTTTCATATGGTTTAGCACCAAGCCACAATGCGACTTTAGAGCCTTTCCAAATTTGTGTCTTGGTGTCCATTGGCTTTTTGTTACCGTCAACAATTTGGATGATGTTCTCATGGAATTTACCGTTTTTGTCGGTAAATTCAGTCTTGGTAGTTGCCTTGAGTTGCCATCCGTACTCTTTGGATTTTGTCAATGGGAACTTAGGACGGTCAACTTCTTTTTCCTCTTCGGTGCGAGCACCGCAAGTGTCGGAGTTGTTCCAAATTTCCATCAACTGTTTTTGTAATGCTTTGGCATCTGCTTCCTGTAGTTTGATTGTAATAGTGTACTTGTTTTGACCCATATAGTCATCAACGACACCGTTAATCTTGCAGAACACAGACTCTCCAACAGGAGTCATTACATCAACGATTTTTTCTACTACTTTTGCCATATGCTTTTGTCCTTTCCATGTGGAAAAATACTTTTGAAGTTCAATCAACTTCACTTGCAATTATACACCACTTGTGATATAATGTCAATAACAAATGAAAATGTTTTCAAACAGGAGGTAAAAATATGGCTGATAACTTTATTCATCTGCATCTTCACTCGCAGTTTTCAAACTATGGGATGAAAGATGCAATCAGTTCTGTAGATGGCATCATCAAGCGTGTACACGAACTTGGACAACGAGGGTTTGCACTCACAGACCACAACGGTTGTTCAGGCTTGATTGATACATATGTGCATCTACAGAAATACAACAAGAAACATAATACAGATTTAAAACTTGTGATGGGGTCTGAATTGTATTATACATATGATGTCCACATCAAGGATAAGTCTTATAATCATATCTTGTTTCTTGCAAAAAATCAAACAGGTCTTGAGAACTTATTTAAATTGACAACGGAGGCACACAAGCATTATTATTACAAGTCAAGATGTGACCTTGATATGATACGCAAGTACTCCAAGGGTTTAATCTGTACGTCTGCATGTATGGGTGGATGGCTCAAAGGTGACAATCGTGAGTCTTTAATTCCACAGTTTAAAGATATCTTTGGTGACGACTTGTATTTTGAAATTCATACGTATCAACACCCAGACCAACTACAGTTTAATCAAATGGTCGCAGAAATGGGTGCAAAATATGATGTGCCATTGATTGCTGCTTGTGATAGCCATTATGTGTATGAAGAGGATTATGCACTCCACAAGGCTTTCCGTGGTCGTTCACAAGATGATGATGAAGACCAATATTATGGTTCAAACGACTTCTTTATCCAATCGGAAGCACAAGTGTTTGACCGTCTGTATCCACAATTCGGTGTTGACATGGTTGAAACAATGGTTGAAAATACCAATGTTGTGTTTGACAAATGTAATACACAGATTGATTTCAACTTAGATGTGTACCCAAAGTATGTTAAAGATGGCGATGTAAAACCTGTGTTTCTTGATGCATTGAGACAAGGGTATAAACAGAAGATTATCGGTAAAGTGACACCAGAGTTCAAAAAGCGTGTTGACGAACGTGTGCTACACGAGATTGATATTTTGGAGCAAGTTGGGTATATGGATTATTTGTTGATAACCAAAGACCTGTTAGATGCTTGTCGTAAGCGTGGCATCCCTGTATCACAGGTTGGCAGGGGGTCGGTTGGTGGATGTGAGTGTGCATATTTACTCGATATTGTCGGACTTGATGCAATTAAAAACAATTTGTATTTTGAGCGGTTTGCAAACCCAAACCGTGTATCTCCAGCGGATAAACAATAGTGTCCGAGTGTATGGTGACATACAGCTAAGTTCCTTGTGAACGCTATGGCAAAAGCGGTGTCGTCAATAGACGGCTAACGGTAGAAGTTAAATAAGACTGGCTATATGACAATTATAGTCGTTTCCCATAGGCGAATACGCTTCGTAAGAGAGTCTACGGTCTTTACTATGGTAGAGATAGCAGATAATACCGTGCTAAGATTATGTTTTAACATAATAAAGTGTAACGACTATTCACAATAGTGAAGTACATTGGATATTGCCCCAATGGAAGTGCAAGGCTCTTGTTTTTAACAAGATGATGAGATAGTCTACTCCCCTAATAAATATCTGGAAACAGAGGGTAAACAGGATTGATAACGATTGCTCTAAGGCAAGACGAGGAGAAGTCATTCAGTATCTCGAAGATAAATACAAATATGTATACCAATGTAGAACATTCTCGTACATGAAAGCATCTGGTGCTTTAAAAGAGGCTGCACGATGTCTAAATATAGACCATACGATTGCAGATGCATACTCAAAGAAAATCAAAGATGTCTCTTTTGATGATGATGAAGATTACTATGACAATGACCTTGAGTATGCTAAACTTAATTATGTAAACGATGGTAAGTACCAAGAGATGTTTGACTTGGCAAAACAGTTGGTCGGTATTATGACTGGCTTTGGTAAACATGCATCGGCAGTCATTGTTTCAAACCAAGATATTTCAAAGTACTGTTCTTTAGAAATGCAAAAAAACTCTAAAACAAAAGAAGAAACCTTTGTGGCATCCACAAACTTTAAACATTTAGAGTCTATGGGTTTTCTAAAGGAAGATATTCTTGGTCTTAGAACCTTGGATGTAATCAATGATTGCGTAACGATGGCTGGTGTCAAGGAAACACTGGATTTAATTAACCTACCATGGAATGATGAAAAAACACTTGAATTATTGCGAAAAGGCGATACGCTTGGTGTATTTCAAATGAAGTCTTATGGAATGATTAAAGTTCTTAAAGATATTGCACCAAGGTCTTTTGTGGATTTAATTTCTGTCGTAGCTTTGTATAGACCAGCGTGTATTATTGGTGGTACATTACAAGAGTTTATTGATAGACGAAATGGCAAGCCGTTTGAATACTTGGATGAACGACTAAAAGATGTTCTTTCGGAAACATATGGTATTATGTTATACCAAGAAGACATCATGAAAGTGGTTCAAGTCATTGGTGGATACAGTATGGCGGAAGCAGATACGGTTCGTAGAGCCATCGGTAAAAAAGACCATGATTTAATGCAACAGATTACAGGCGAATTTATCGAACGTGCAAAATCCACAGGAACAGACCCAGAGGTTGCACAACAGATTTTAGATATGATTGTTGCAGCTGGTTCGTATTCGTTTAATCATTGTATATCTGGTGATACCGTTTTATATCGTGACAAAGGCAAAAGTAAATCATTGACTGTTGCAGAAATGTATAAAACAATGCACGATAAAGAATGGGCGATAAAAAACAAACATAAACACTTGAGAGATAAATATCGTAGAAATGGTTATGGAAAATCCCTTAGTATTGTTGACGATAAAATTAAAATCAATGATATTGTCGATATTTATTATAAGGGTAAAAATGACGTATATCTTGTTGAAACGGAAAATGGCTCTTTCGTTAAAGCAACAATGAAGCATAAATTTCCAACACCAGATGGCATCAAGCAATTAAAAGAATTGCAAGTTGGAGATGTATTATACACCAAGGGCGACAGAAATATTGTTAAAAATAGATACAATCTAACCGAGTTAGAACGCTCTACAAATATTCCAACAAAAGGTCAACGAGGTTTCCAACGACAAGACTATAGTGCTACACGCAATTTCGAAGAGGCTATTGCAACCGCAAAACAACAAGAAAAACCTTGTGAATTATGTGGTTGTGAATATGACTCAACACGGTTTGAAATGCACCATAAAGACTTTAACCGAAAAAATAATAATACTAATAATTTCCAATGGCTTTGTGTTTCTTGTCATAAAAAAGAACATTATAAACATGGTCGTGCTAAAAAGGGAGACCATGGGTATATGTTACAAGAAGACAAAATCAAGTCTATTACTTATGTCGGTGTTGAAGATGTATATGACGTAGAAATGGCACACCCAAATCATACCTTTGTAGTAAACAATGGATTGGTCGTATGTAACTCTCACAGTCAATCTTACGGATACATGGCATACATTACGGCATATCTAAAGGCTCACTATCCGTTGGAATTTTATGTCGCAACCATTAATTCCGAAGATGGCAACCAAGAGAAAATCTTGCCGTATATTCAAGAGATGCAACGCAAGGGCATCAAGATATTACCACCAGATTTACGCCACAGTCAACGTGAGTGGACAGTCGAAGATGGCTCTGTGCGTGTTGGTCTTGCGTATATCAAAGGTATCAACAAGATTGAAAAACCACAAGAATACACACGAGATGCCATCTTTAGTAAATACACAAAGTTGCAATTACAAGGTCTAGTCGGAAGTGGTGCATTAGATTTCTTGGGTGACACTCATGAATTAATGGCTTTAATACCACAATATAAATCATTCGATAATGACCGCAAGAACGCACAACAAAAGATTGACGAATGGAAACTCAAGTTAGAAGACCATCGTAAGTACATGGATGCATCTTATGATACTATGACTAAAAAAGAGCAACAGTCTGCCGATAAGAAAATGGCGAATATTCAAAAGAAAATACAAGAATGGACAGACAAGTATAACTCTATAATGCTCATAGAACGCCCAAATTTGACCTGTAAGACCCCTGTGACCTCTCTTAGGTATGAATACCTTGGGTGTACGTTTGAAGACCCTCTAAGGGGATATAACACGAATTTGGCAAACGGTCGTGATGTCAAGGCAATCATTGTGTCTGATTTCAAACAGAAAACAACCAAGGCAGGCAAACCAATGGCATATGTATTTGACCACGTTGGGAACAAGTATGTCATGTGGTCTAATTACTTGGTTGAAATGAAAATCGGTGTTGGGTATTATATTCAAGTGCGTGGCGATACAATCACCAAGGTAAAACCATTGGAATTAAAACAAAATAATACTTAAAACGCAAAAAAATGGGGAGTATACCGTAGTTGGTATACTCCCCATTTATATTATGTAGAATATTGTAATAACTATAAAGACAATATCGGACATCCACTCTTGTCCGCTAGAGAGATAGAGAAGACCACCTCCATCAGCCTTTAGCGATTGTGTACACCAAAGCCGTTCCAAGGACAATGTTTAAGATTTTAGAATTGCGGTTCTGCTGTTGTGCTTTCTTGATTATCTCTTTTTGCTGATTTAAGTATATCTCGGCTTTCTCTAATGATATTCTTTGCTGCAATAGAAGACTCTCTTGTTCTTTCAACGAGTTCTGTGCTTCTATCAATAGCGTTTTCTGTTCTTGTAGTTGCCTCAAGGCTTCTAGTAACGCTTGTTGTGACTCGTTCGTTGACATCTTGGCTATGGATAACTGCTGTTCTAATTCGTTGATTGTATTCAACTGATTGTCGATTGTACTCTCTAGCATGTCGAAGTTCTTCATTAGCGTGTTGTATTGGCTTTGTGTCAATACGACTTGACCTGTCGGCGTAGAGCCATACACAGGCGATGCAAACAATGAACACCATAAACATAACCCAATAGTGACGATGGGTAGTCCAAATAGTTTTAATTTTTTCATTCATCGTTTCTCCGTTGTTTCCGCAGGTACTAATGTACCACGCTCAACCTCAAGGGTTTCTAAAACATTAATCTTTCTCTGTAGTTTCGCACGTTCTTTTCGTGTTAAATCTAGTTGGATGCGTGTCTGTTGTAATTCATACTCAGTTTGTCTAAATTGTTCTTCGTGTGCTTTAATGCCTGCAAACAGCAAGTATACACACACAAATAATCCAATTAGACATATCGAAAAGACCGTTCCAAGCGTTTTCCACAATGGAGGTTTTTCAATTCTACAATACATCATATGTTTATCCCCCATTCATTGCTGGCGATGAAACGTGCGTTTCCACGGATTTGGTCGCCACCTGTTTCTGGTGTTTCACCTTGGCGTAATACCAATAAATCCCATCGCTCACAACCATTACGATAACCATATGGTGCATGAGGGTATTCACCATCTAAACAGTCAGCGGCTTCATTATGAGTCATTACATGTTGAATGTCTAATGGGATACCGATTTGAACACACAATAGTGCAACAACATATGATAGTGCATAAATTTGTGCCTCGGTTGGTGGTTCTGTACCCATATTGGTAGGACTAATGGCATCCCAACAACCATTGATTGAAATACCAATGGCACGACTGTTGCGAAGCCATGTGTGGTCTCGGTGTTCTGTCAAATCGTAGACATCTGTCCATAGTTGACCTGCACCGTCTATACAGATGTGATAGCTTTCGGTGTGACTTTGGTTGTAATGACCAGCACTCCAATGTAGATATATTTTGTCGATTTGACCTCTTGCATTTGTTGCCATATCCATAAGTTCATTTATTGTCAGCTGTCTCATTTCGTATCACCCTTTTCGTTATTAAAAACAGGAAGATTAGCAGGTTGTCTTGTATGAGCCTTAGAGTCTAATTCATCTGACTCTCCGTTGCCGTCTGAGTCAATGAGTGCGACACCATATGCAAGAAGACCTGTTACAGTTTGTGTGGAGAAGATTACGGAAACAAACAACCGTAGTTCCGTTAAGAGAGACACGAGAATATTCACGTTTAATCCAACGTGCATGGCATAGATTGCATACAACCAAACAATCAAGTACACAAAAATTGGTACGAAAGAGGTTGTAATAACAAACTTAACGAACTGTAAGGATTGAATATTCCCATGTGAGTCCTTTAGTCTTCCCCAATATTCTCTTGCTTTTGCGAATAATGAGTCCATTGATTACCTCCGAGAATATTCCTCTAAGGCATCAATCCGTTGACCGATATGTTTAATGTCGCTCTCCATTCCACTAAGTTTGATGGACATATTGTATCGGTCAACACGACCTGTTTCAATATCTTTGAGAATTGCGGCAATAGTTGTAGATAGATTGTCAATAGAGACTTTCAAAGGGGAAATAATCATGACTTTAAAAACAAAGCCGATGAAACTTCCTACAAAAACAAGTATGCCACATATCAAAGAAATCATTGTTAATAGTTCCATTGATTGCCTTTCTTACGAATTTAAAAACATATGTTAAAACTTGGGGAGACGGAAGTTGTCTCCCCAAGATGTATTTATTATAGATGGTCGATAGCTGAACCAGTATTAACAAAGCGTTTGCTTGTATCGCTCCAGTCAACACTAGATGTAGTAAATGGAACAGGTGTAGTACCATCAGCTAAACTACCGATTTGAATAGGTGTTTCTAATGCATCATGGTTATCAAATGCTACGTTTTGTGGATTGTCAACCAATACTGGTGTGTTACCCAAAGATTTTAATGAGTTGTAGGCATTAATATCAAGTCTAACGGGTCGAGATGCTTTAACAAGAACTTTCTCAACTTGTTCTTTACTCCATTTACCAAGGAAAATTGGGTATTCAACTCGTGACCCAACAAAGCCTGTAACATTAGCATGTAATGTTTTGCCAAATAATGAATATTTAATGCCATGTTTTTCATAGGTATCGTCAGGTGTAGCAGAACTATCCGCTTGACCTTGGATGGTCGCACCACCGACTTTAGAACCTGTGAAATTGTAGTACTCTAATTGATAGTCGTCTTCACCCATAGCAATAGGTAATACAAGCTGAAGAAGACCGTCATCGTTAATCTCGTGCATTTCATTATATCCAGTAATTTTAACTTTATAATGAGGTTCACCTGTTAAAGTCACAGTTTTTTGACCTGTAATTACAGCTGGAACAGTTAATGGTTGAAACTCTGTTCTTGGGAATGGTTTACCCATGTTAGCAATTACAGTTGCAAGTACTGTGTCAACCTTGTCGTCTTTACACCATAAGTTTCCATTTAGTAATACCTTTCTCGCATTAGGCGTTACAGTATTAGAGTCACCGTTTAAGCTTTTGAGCCACTCTTGTTCTGTACCAATAAAACCATTACGAACGGCAACACGGTATGCATCGTCACCATCTCGACCGTCTCTACCTGCTTTACCCTCGAAGTTTGGGATATTAACATTAACACTAATTGGTTCAGCAAAAGCTACTCTTGTTACTTCATTGTTTTCTGACATAATTTTATACCTTTTCTTTCTATAAAAAACTAATGCATGGAAACATCGTGAATAATTTCTATTTCACCCATGCAAATCTTGTAAGACTTTCCATCACGTTGGACAAACACGTCGTATTTACCTTTACGAACTCGCTTGTCAATCTTTAGTGTCTCTTGATAACCAATTTGAACCAAAATTTCAGTACCACTAATGGAACAAAAAGCGGTACACAAGGGGTTATCTTTTGTGTCTCTGATTTTGCATACGGCAGAGGCATCATCAAGGGTAAAATCTTCATTTTTGCCTATGACCGTATATAGTCTTTCCCAATCAGCACCAACGTGAAGAACCTCAGGCTTGTCAAGAACATAGTCTATATTAATCACCTGCCTTTTTAAGATTTAATACAACAGTAATCCACCCAGATATTGTATCCTCTAAAGTAGTGCCATTGTTCTTACAATAGGCAATACCATCGGAGTTGATACCAACGAGATAATCAGAGCCACGATACAATGGGAACTCTGGTTTTTTAACAATCGCACCAACATTCGGAGAATTAAATCTGTCGTCTGCCATTTGGAACGATACGATTGTTACCCTGTATTTAGAACTTGGGTATGTATCCGTGTAAACGGCATCCCCATGTTTAACTCTAAAGATTAAGGCTTGAGAAGAACCACCTGTCTCCTTAGATGGTTCTACAGGATTAATCTCAGGTTGTTCAATCACATAAGGTTTAATCTCACCGTTTACTAATTGGATTTCCCATGTGTTGTAGAACTCTTCGGTCTCAATAGCGGTTGTTCCCTCGATTGCAACAGTAATCGGTGAGGAACACACGCATAAACCTGTGTTGTTGTCGAATATATAAAACATATGTATTCACCATTAGCCTTTCTTGCCAATCACGAGAACATAAATGACACCATAGGAAATAAAATTAGTAATGCCATCATTACCATTATCGCTACCAGAAGTCCAATAGCGTTCCCATGTAGCTTGACATACAGCTTTTCTTCCGTTAAGACCAACTAAGGACTTAAGACTTCTGTTCCCATTGAAAGAAAAACTATTCATCGCAGGCATGTTCCCTTGTAGATAAACAGTACAACGGTCAATCTTTCTACTTTCAGCTCGTCTCCATTTTTCTCTACCATCTCTACTAGATGTATTACTAGGGTGAGTTTCTGTAAAGTTATACCCAATCGGTATAAAGGCACACTCTTTTACGCTATAGTTGCCAATCGCTGGAACATCTTGTCCGTGAGCCACAGTAAGCAACGCATAGTCAATATTCTTGACTTTAAAGCCAGCGTTAATAATTGAGTCCGCACTAATGGTTGAACCTGTGATATTCGCACCACGGATATTCCCATTAGGGTCTACAGAGAATGTTCCGTTTGCGTTCTTAATAGTAGAACTCGTGATTGTACCACTATGGACATTACCCAAGTTAGCATTAATAGCACTTAATGAGTCAGCCTTGATTTTATCAGCCGTTACAGAATTGGCTTTCAACATTTTGTCGGTCACAATGTTGTCGTCAAATTTTGTTTGACCTGTGACATGCAACAGCTTACCATCAATGCGTGTACCACCTGTATATTGCGTGATAGCACTCATAACTTTATCACCAGATAGTACTTGAGATTTAATCGCATTGTCTAATTGAGTGATACGAGTTGACAATCCAGACTGCAAGTTTTGAACTTTGGCATCAATACTGTTGGATAGTTGTGTAATAGACGATTGAACAGTCGCAAGTGAATTGTCATATTCATCAATCGCATATACCTCAATTTTGTAAATCCATGCGATGAAGTTCGGATTAACACTACGACCTGACTTATCTTTAAAGTACACATATCCACACTCACGATTGTTTGCATCGGTGCCAGACCATGATTTACCATATTTCCAATAGAATACATATTCCTCTGGTTTATCTGTGCCACTATTGTTAGTCAACCATCCGCTTGTACCACCGTTGCCAATATCGTTATTATTCAAATGAATAGTCATTGACGGTTTAACCTTGGCAACCATGCGTACAATATATGTGTTGTTCAATTTACCAGATAAAGATTGTTGTTTTGGTTTCAGCTTAAAGCCACCGTAGCCGATAGAACTATAGGTATTGTTACCCATCAAGAGACCAACCATTCGACCACCTGTGACAACATCATCGTAAATCGCATTGGCACTACCAAACCGCTGAGTAATCTGTTGACCGTCTTTTGTATACAAGTCGAGTTCTAACTCATTCTTAAACACAGGGTCTCTCATAAGTTGTGGTGCATGGCTAACAGCAAGCATCGCTCGTGCATAACTGGAAGTGACATCATTTACTTTTTCCAAGGAAGAAACCTTAGATTGAATAGCGTTCGAAAACTGAGTAATTTGAGACTGGACTGTACCATCTAAGGCTTTCACTTTAGAGTCAGCATAATCTTTAGCCGTCTTAGTGATTTCACCAGCTTTAACATCAATCTTTTTGTCAAGATTTACGGTTGTTTTATCAATGTTTTCCAATCGTTTATTGATTGCGTTAATACCCAAGGCTTCTTGGTCTAGTAGTTCTTTTGGAATTGTCGCAACGATTTCAACCATTTGTTTTTGTGAAAAGTCGCCAAGACCAAAGTAATCTTCAAACGCAACCGACACATTAAACAGTCCGCTTGTTTCATTGTATACAAACAAGGTGTCTTTGGTTCGATAGTCTTTATTATCAATGCGAACAACTGCGGTACAACCTTTTGGGATGTCTCCGTATGTTACTCTAAAGGATTGCATAAATGCCTTTGTCGTCACGGTTGGTGCAGTCGGTTTTTTAACATTGTATCCATACTTGGTTGGAGCACTATAGACTTCTTCGGAACTGACTGCGTATACCCATACAGTACCATTCCGACCAATGCGTGTTAAGTCAATTTCTCCGCTGACTTCGGATGTCATTAACAATAGATTGTCAGCAGTTAAAGACTCCGAAGAGCGAACCTCGTAGCGGTCTATATCAGCAGTTGTCACACGTTTCCATGAGATTGTCGCCACATCTGTGAAACGAATGTTAACATTGGTTGGTGCAGATGGGTTTCCAATTTTTGGAACAACCGTATGCGTGTATGTTACCATGGACTCTTCATGTGGTAAATCTTTAGAGTCATACGGTATAATTCTGAAGTGTACTTTGTCATTCCGTTGTAGACCAATTACAGGCATAATGCCATGGGTTGCACCGTAGACTTTCCAGTCACCAAGAACACCGTTACGTTCAATCTGAACAGATACTTGAGCATACCCAAAGTTAATATCCTCTGGTTCAACAAAATTAAGTATCGCATCATATGTTGGAACACCATTAACACGTTGACGATATACTTGTTCAACAGAGATATTCTCAACAGGTTTAATGGTCTCAGGCAATAAATTAATATCTTTAGAGTTATCCCCAGTAGGAGCGAACACCTTAAGAGATGCCCCAAATGTATCGTCATAGATTGATGGGTTGTATTGTTTGGCAGAAATCTCAAATGTGCCATCTTCTTCTTTCATTTCAACGATACGCACTTGTTGATTTTCAAATAAGGCTTGTTCCTCGCCGTTTTCATCAATGTATGTTTTTGTGATTGTAACAACATCGCCAGCCTCAAGATGAGAAGCCATAAGACCTGTCTTGAACGTCACAGTAATTGGACATAAGCGAATGATGTCTCGTGCGATTTTCCCAAGTCGCAAACATTGTGTTTGTCTGCGGACACCCTTGAACTCGATGTCTTGTTCCACAGGTCTACCAATGCCAATCGGTGGTGGTAGTTGGTTTGTGGCATCTTCAACAATTAATTTAACCGCAGTATAGTCCAATGCAGGTTCAACATATGTCAGATTAAACTTGTTTGGACTTTGTTCAATAGATGCACCTTTGTAAGACAAAGAGTTTTCCACGATATTATCATCGTTAAATGCATACACAGGCGTTTCCAATCGCTCACACCGTAGTTTGATTTTATTGTTTGAAAACACAACAAAACCAAGGAATGAGTTCAAGATTGATTGCATGTTTTCTAAATGAGATTTGGTCTCATTAAGGATAATATCAAGTTCATACCGTTTCTCTGACTTGGTTACACCATAGGGGTCATTATAGGTAATTACTTCGTCACAGTAGTTCGCAACGTCTGTGAATGACTCCATGTCAAGAACATCTGGTGTAATGTATTTGCCAGCACCGTATACATCATTAGTTAAGTAGTCATACAAACATACAGCTGGGTTTTTAGAATACTCGGTTTTACCTGTTCTCCAATCGTACACCTTGCGACCTCGAACGATAGCAGTAATCGTTGGATTACCTGCACCCATTTTATCGGTATATCGCAAGTCTGCAACCATATAGGCAATATTTGGATAACCACCTGTAGTTCTATATGTGCTTGGTGCTTCAGCATCTGTTTGACCCTCGTGTAACACCACAGAACTTTCCTTGGCATCTTGACTGCCGTTTGTGGTAAAGAATATATCTCGTTTATAACAAGGCATTACATCTGTTGTTTGGATGTTCTTAGGAGAGTCTTGACAGATTACAGGGTCTACGAGCTCCCATCCGTCTTTTTGTAAGTCAGACAGATAAGTGTCACCAAGGATAATCTGATAGACTTTACCCATAGTATTACATGCAAGAGAATACTTATCGTCAATCTTGGTGTTATCTTCGGTTAAGAAAATATAAGTTTCCTTACCGTTTGCCTTGAGTACCAACTTAGGAAATTTATTAAAGTCTTTATAATCAATGTCGTCTTGATATATAGACTGTTGTGAGGTATTGTTTAAACTTGGTATTAACCCTTTCCATCCTCGTGGTGGTGCTGTACCAGCACTTACTTGAACAGTCGCATCTTGCCACTTATTATTACGAATACCGAAGACTTTTACTTTCTTCGATACATCATTCCCTGTTTTAATCGGCACTAAATAACCATTGGCAGTAGCACCGAAGAAACCATCAATTTCACCCTCACCAACGATTACATGTTTCAACAGTTTACGACCGTCAACATCCATGTGGTGATACGTTTGTAAACCACCAGCTTTAGACTGACCGTAAATAATTGGGATTGTACCCTCAGATGTTACTTGGTTATTCTTGGAGTCAAACGTAGACTCTGGGGTATTATTCTTTTGTTTATCAAACAGTCCACCAATGGCAGAACCAAGGGAGAGACCATACATGGCTGCGGTAAATGCTTTAGCACCACCAAGGAACGCCCATGGAGCACCAGCACCGAAACCAAAGGCAATAGCCGCCGCAATCCCAAGGAATTTACCGACACGACCTTTACCGCCTTTTCCTCCGCCTTTACCCATATGTCACCTCCGTTAAGTTCTAACTGTAAATTCAAATGGTACGGACAAGAACCCTGCATATCGTTTTTGGTTATTATGTCTTTTGCAGTCGGATGGTGTTTTATCACATCCAGCTTGTATCGTACATTGTTTATTTAATAAAATGTTTGTCGCTTGTAACAGCGGATATTCTAGTCGGATTGTCTTATTGGTTATAAAACCAACGATTTTTCTTGCTTCGCCCTCAACGATTAATATGCCGTTGGTATAATCTTGTTCAGATACAACAGCATTTAACGTGATTTCATATCCGTTGCTTGTTTGTTGGATATTCGTAATCGTTGGAGTCATCTGTTTAACAACGGCTTTACATGATGCATCGCCGAATACAGATGTGCAAGAGTATTGTGTTCTACGACCGCCACGCACATTAGGAACATCGCTTGTGACTGTTACCTTAAAGATGCCATCACTTGTTAGTTCTGGTGAGTCAACTCGACCCATAAACACAGGTTTAACCAATCTGTTATTCGTAAGCGACTCTGGATATAAAATCCTGTATATGTAGATGCGACTGCCTGTGAATGGAATACCCTTGAATAACAACTGAGTAAACTTATCGGTAGCATTAGAGATTTCTAAGTCGCATGAGTCGATAGAACTGTCAACGGTTTTATTTATCTCACCTCGGCGTATCGGTAATGCCAAGTAAGTATGTCCGTTGAATTGAATATTTATATCACATGAACACAAATATAGTGTCATATTAGGAATATGCACCTCGTACAGTTCAATGTCAAACACAGAACCGCTCTCAAGAGCATCACGAAATGCAACAGGTAGATTAATCATATATCCTCCTGTTAGATTACTTTTTCAATTTGTACGTTTGCCGTGAAACCAACGGCATTACCGTGTGTACCATTCTCGATTGTAAAGTCTCGTAACACCTTTAGATTAAATTCGTTGGTTGCGAAACGGCAGATTTGGTCTTTGCCAAACTCATCGGTAAACACAAAATGTCTTGTGTTACCACCAACAGTTTCACAAAAGTCTTCAAATATCTTTTGTTGTTCAGTTGTACCACGCAAGCTGATAGACCAAGTTCTTGTCGGTGTGACCGCATTTTGTCTAATTTGTTTTTTACCACTTGCGAAGACAACCTCTTGTGTAGCGAATTTAAGACCTTTTTCAACCTCGAAGATATACGGTAAAGGAAACTTAGGTAAATCTGCCATTAGTCATTCCTTTCTTGACGGAAACCACAAAAGAACAATGGCTGCCAATAACTGCGTTTAAACACAGCAGATAGAGACTCATTAGTAACGCAAGGAACTTGCATTGCCAATATTTGTCCATTTTGTAGATAAATACCTGTATGTAAGTCACCGTCAACATTAAATACAACGACATCTCCATGTTGTAGGTCGTCTGCATCTCTGACTTTATCGAAATATTTTAATAAATATCGAAGCAGTCGTAGCTGATGGTTCTTATGAAAATCTTCACATGATACAGGGTCTTTCTTTCCATCGTCAAAACAATGTGTATATCCATGGTCTTTATACCACATGCGACATATGTCAGCACAATGGTATTGACCTAGGGTTTTATCAAAGCCATATTTCAAGCCAAGGTATTTCGTAATGTCTTCCATATGACCTCCAAAGTAAAAAATGATAGAGGGGTATTCACCCCTCTATCTATAGTATCAAACATTTGGTTTTTGTAACAAGATTTTATGATTGTTTTAACTTTCCAAGTGCAATCAGTTTTTGGTACTTAGATAAGAAGTCTTGGTCTGAAATCGTTTGTTTAACAAACACAGGTTGAGCAATAGACTCTTTAGTACCAGAGCCACCGTTTGCCATATAGTTCATACCCTTAGTCATAGCATTTGTATTAGCAACCATTTGACTCATCAAGCGGTCTTGTCGTTTAGTAGCATCTGACAGAGCACCGTGTTTTGTATCCTCATGTTGCCACTTTGGTTCGATACCGCTTGTTACACCAACCCCAAGGTCTTTTGCCGCTTGATTTAATAATTGGCGACCTCGTGCTTTATCTTCCGTTGGAATAATCCATTCTTTCTTGTCACCCTCACCAACACGAACAAGTTGGTCTTTGTCAACAGAGCCACCACTAGCGAACTTCAATAGACCAAACTTTTGAGCAAAACCAGCGATTGTACCAAGACCATTCAGCCACTTGTTATTACTACCGCCAGCAAGTTTCATACCAGCGTTAATGTATTGTGATACATCTGTTTTACCCTTGGTGTCGGTAGTGTTCTCTGGTAAGTCAACCTTGGATGCATCGCCTTGGACATTACCATAGATTACAGCATCGGTAAATGTCGCTTGTTGCCAAGACGTTCCACCTTGAGTGTTTTGCATCCATGTGGCAAAGTTTTGGTCTAAATTTCGAGTAGATTGAGCGATTAACATTTGTTGGTTAAGACTTTCGTCAATACCGCCGATGTTATTACCGTTTTTACCATTGCCATCTAACGCAGGGTTAATGCCTTTTTGATATTTCTTGTCAAATCTCTTTAGTAAGTTCTGTAGTAAACCACCGTTACCATCTTGGATTTTAAATATCATTTTCAAGGCATCTTCGGCAAGTTGTTTCCACAAGTCTTTCCATACGTCCTTGAACTTTTTACCCTCAAAGATTAAGCCATGGAATACATCATGTGTTTGTTGCTTGATGTTCTTATTGAGTGCATTACCTGTTTTCTTGATTTGTACCTCAAGTTTTTTAAGTTCAATGCCAGCCTTACGAATATCAGCCTCAGTATATTTAGAGTCGCCACGCTTAAAGGCTGCAACCATGTCTTGATACTTTTTGACCTTAATCATATACTCTTCAACCAAGCGGTTAACGGTACGAATATCAGAAACCCAGAAGTTTTCAGATATGCCTGCAATCTCACGGTCTAAGTCTTCGTTCTCATGACGGTCTTTCATCATTTGAGTGGCTTCATCGTAATCTTTATCACGATATTTGTCTTGAAGACGGTGAGTCATAGTCGCTTCATACTTTTTCATGGTTTCTTGAAGACTCTTGACATTTGCTTGAGGATTGAGTTTTAACAACTCATCAATCTCTTTTTGCATGCTTTTAATCTTCTCGGTTAAAGCCGCAGTCTCTTGTGCGAAATCAGCTTGCTGTTTGGGTTTCATTGCGTTTTCCATCTCAAGCTGAGTTTTGGCAAGTTTTAAAGCGATATTTTCAATCTTCTTTTGCTTATCCATGATTTTGTTCGCACGGTTATCAGCGGTTTTATCCTCATCGCCATAACCGTTGTTTGCAAGGGCACGAGCTTTTTGTTGTCTTACCCAGTTGTGTTCTTGAGAAGAACGCTCAACGTGTTTATCAAAGTATGATGCGTATTCTTCTGGAGTTCCATTAACAGCATCTCTAAGAACCTTTTGCCAGTTCTCTCGTTCTTTATGTTGTAGTTCATACACAAGGAACGCAAGTTGTGTTTCAAAAGCAGTATAATCAGAGCCGTTTTCTCTTGCAAAATCTTTTAAATCTTGTAAGCGACTGTCTTGCCATTGAGCAATACCATAAGCACCTGTGCCGTCTTCCGCCCATGGTCTAATGTCGTCAAATGACTCAACTTGTAGATTACCTACGATACCATACGCTTGGTTTGGTGTAAACCCTTGTTTTATCAAGAAGTCAATGGCTGCACCAACCCTTGTATCTGCTAAAGGGTTTTTCTCTTTTTTACTGGAGGATTTACCTTTTTTACCCTTAGAGTCTTCTCCTGTGCCGTCTGGTAGTTCGCTACGTGCGTAATTACCAGTGTTGCCACCACCAATAGCATCGCCACCTGTATGTCCTGAGCTTGCAGTCATATTTAACTCATTAAGTTTTTCCGCTTGTTCAACTTTAATATTGGCGATTGCTCGTGCATTAAGTTTTGCAATACTGTCTTGAGCCTCAGATTGCCATTGTTGAGCCATAGATAAAGACTCTTGGGAGATATTCATTTGACGTTCTGTGTCAGCCATTCGGTTTTCAAACGCTTGTGCACCTTGAATGTCGCCCTCTGCACGTCTTGCCTCAGCCTCGGCTTTATCTTCCTCAAGTTGTTTCTTTAGTTCTTCAATCTTAGCCGTCGCACGTTTTTCTTTCCACTCTCCGATGATTTGTAACAACTTAGCATATGCCAGTTGAGCAAGACCAACCCAACCAATGTATTCTTTTAGCAACGCCATCCGTCTAATCCAACCTGTCTCTTCACTTTTAAGAGACTCGATGTTTTCATTGGTTGCCGCTCTTAATTGGTTTGCAGTTTCAGCAATCGCCGCACGTTCGTCTTTCGCAGACTTCTCAAGTTCTTCTTTCTTGCGTGTAATCGCATCTTGTGCTCTTTGGCTTTGTTCCTCTGCACTATCTGCGGAAAGAACATATGCTGTTGCCTCTTCACCAAGGATAGCAATTAAGCCTTGTTCGGTTTCATGTATTTGGTTTTGCAATAACATTCGTTCTTGCTCTGTTGTTGCAGTATCAGCGATTTTTTCTTTCAATTTCGAATGGATAGTAATGTATTGTTCTGCAACACCCCTAGCCTCTTCCATGCGAGATGCAGTTTCTTCATATTGTTGAGCAAGTTTTTGATGTGTTGAATAGTCTTCGTATAAAGCCTTGGTTGTATCTTGCGATGCGTTATAAATATCCATCAACACATCTGCCACCAATGCAAGTGTCATAACAATACCAAGCCATCCACCAGCCATCATTTTTAAGCCAGAACCAACGCCACGGATTGCACCACTTGTTGTAGCCATAGCACGACCAACACCACTTGTCGCAACAGATGCCTCTTGTGCGGCAACAATATATTTATTGACATGAGTTGTAGCAGTAGACCATAACCGAGAAACATTCTTAAGAACAAATTGGCTGACAGCACCGTATCTCCGTTGAACCACCAAGGCTGCAATAGTTGCACCAACGATTGTATACATTGATGTTGGAATTGAGTCAAGCCATTGTAATAATTTTAAAGTAATATCCAATGCACCCTTAAAGGCTTTACCCATGGTGTGACTGCTAGAGGTCATTTTTTCCCATTGTGCAGACACCTGTTTTAATTTGGTCTCAATGGTATCTAATTGCATACCAACTTGAGCATTTGTGAAACCCATGGAAGAAGACGATTGCTTTAATGCTTCAAGGTATTCATTTAAGTCTAACATAGCATCGGCTTTATTCCATTGCCATTTACCACCAGAGATTGCCTTTAAAAGACCCTCCATGGACTCTTTAGAGCCTTGAGCCTTAATCATTAAATCTAATAGAACATCATCAACCTTACGGAATGAACGCTCTCCGTTTTCTCCGACCTTATAAACCTCAATACCAAACTCTTGTAATGCAGTAATTGCTTTTTTGGAGTGGATAGACCCAAAGATGGATTTTAATGCGTTACCGATTTCACCACCCTCAGCTTGTGTCTTCCTAGCCATAACGGCAACAAGTGCTTGTGCGGAATGGAATGATACACCAACTTCGGCGGCAGATTGAGCCATACGCTTGTTGGCTTCAGATAACGTCTGAGCAGATACCGTATAGTTATGAGCCAAAGCAGTCCATGAGTCAATAATACGGTTTGAAACAGACATGGCATCATTAGCATTGTGGATTTGGAAACCCCATTGCATGATTGAAGACTCAAGTGCTTTATTGGCAGATACGATGTCAAAGGCATCGGCAACCGCAAGTTTTGTGGCTGCATCTGTCAACGCAAGGACGGTATTATTGTCTTTATACGCACGACCCCAAAGTTTTGCAGACTCAATCATTTCATGACTTGTTGTACCATATTTAACAGCAAGACTTTGTAATTTGCTTTGCATTTCCTCAAGTTCATGCTTAAAGTGTTCCGCCTCTTCCCCAGATAGTTGAAGACCGTTAACCATATGCGATGGGTCAACTTCCATTAAACTACGAGCAAAAGCGTTGGTTTGACCTGTGCCATGTTTCATTACTTGGGCGAAACCAGCCATGTCTTTTTCAACGTGTGCCATTTGTGTAAAACTTTGGATAGTTTTGTCTAAAGCAAAAGATGCAACCATTCGTGTTGCCAAATAACCAAGTCGATGACCTACGTTTTCAGTATCAATACCCCATTGTTTTAAAAGACCAATGTTTTCTTTTGTTGCTAAGTTAACAGCTTTTTGTGCTTGATACAACTTTTGTAATTCAGCGTTTAACGCACGTGCGTTTTGGGCATAAGCCATTGGGTTCGCCGTAAAGTTCTGTTTATAGTTCTCTTCGGCTTGTCTCTTTAAGTTTGCAATCTGTCCAGAGAAAGACTGTTCTTTTGCAACCATGGTGCTACGTTGAAGTGCTTGCCCTAGTTTTTCAATATTTCTTGAGGCATCGGTGACTTCTTTGGAGACACCCTTAGTCATGTCTCTTACGCTTGAAAACTGCGATACAACACGACCAAGAGACCCTGTTAGTTTATCTCCGCTATCGGATGCGGTTTTAAGACTGCGGTCAAGTGAGGCTGCATACTCAGTTAATTTCTTAAATTGGTCTCCACCTGCTTTAACATTGATGGAAATGTCTTTCACATTCTTTAAGCGACCAATAGCCTTGTCAAGTTCATTAAGACCAGATATAACCTTTTTGGTATCATCATGAATATTGCCATAATTGACCTTTATGTCATATCCGAATTTTTTATTAGCCATTCATTTTCTCCATTCTATTCAGATGCATACCCTGAACTCAAAAGACCACGGATGGCATCTGCCCCTGTGACGGAATTTGAGTCCACAAAAGAGTCACCATCTGACTCATCTGTTTTATTATTTTCGTTTAATGCAGTAGATAAACCCTCAAGTTCTGGTAGAGTATACTGCATAAGACTTGCTTTTGTTTCGCTTGTGTGTTGAACAAGGGATGCGATTACATTGTCGAGTCCGCCATCTCCTGTATCTCTTGTAGTATCTTTTTTTTTAAACCAGAGATACACATGTATTCGTCCAAGATTTCAATACCACTCTCAAGGTCAACGACATTCATTACCTCTTTTCGAGGGATATGTAACGCAAGTTCAAATAGTTCACACATGGCATTAAATGCCACATAATCATATTTCACTTTACCATTCTTATCCAGTTCAAATGTACCATCATCTTTTGTGATTGGTGTTGGTAAATTCAAATATAAGTACTGGTCATTAATCTTAGACAACAATCGTTCCACTTTTGCATAATCACCCAAAATCATTGGATAGATTTGATATTCTTTCCCATTTAACTCAACATATTTCACTTTAGGAATTAATGTGTCTGCCATTTGTTAACTCTCCATATACGAAAAATAAGGGGCATCATAAAGATGCCCCCATAAGTATTACTGAATTTCTTGAGTGATTTCCAAGATTTTGCCGTCAGTACGAGTAGTGTCGTACATTACCTCAAACTCAAGTTGAGGAGCGGACGCCTTTTGACGTTCGTGGTCAATATCAAGTTTGCCTGTCGCACGAGCACGGAAGATGTGAGTATGAAGAACAACTTTTTTGCCATCGCCCATATCAACAGGGTTAGAAACGTGGCGGATTTCCACGAATTGAGGAACAGATGTTGCTTTCATTGTTGCTCTACGGCTAGTAGTATCAGTACGCAAACCAGATACTTCGATGTATTTGTTTGTTACTGAAGAGCCAAGTGTAATAGCACCTGTAGCAGTAATTGTAAATTCGCCAGCGGATGGAAGTTGAGATTTAACGTATTTTAATGTTTCACGTTCGTCTTCCATTTGAACATCGTTCGCAAGTACAACGATTGTGTCTTCTGGAATTACATTAGAAACATTTGGTACAGTAAATGTGGAACCACTTGCAATCAATGTTGGTGCAACAGAGAAAATCAAAGTACCTTTGTTGTCAATTTCAGCACCAGTAGTTACGCCAAGGTAATCAAGGTTAAAACGTGCTTCAGTAAAGGAAGCGGATACAGATGACTCTTTATTCAAGATATAAATTGGAGGAAGTGCATCAGAACCATACACTTTTTCATCAGAGGAACTGAAAGATAGTTTCATTGTTTGAAGTGTGCCAAGTTTATAAGCTTCAACTTTGCCGTTTACGACACGTTTCGCCCATGCTTCACCAACACCGTTCAATACAAAGTTTTTGCCTGTTTGTGTAGCCATTAAGTATTCTCCTGTTTGTATTAAGACCAAGTAAATGGTCGAACTCTAAACATATAACCGATAAGACCTGCTGTACCTGTGGAGAAAGACCCCTCAGCATACACAGACATATCTTCATAATGTTTTTTCAATAATTTATTTAGGTGGATATATAAGTCATTCATTAGTTTACGATTATTGCTCCGACCAATGAGTCGAAACTCAAGCATATTTTTGTTTACCATCCAATTCTTTGTTCCACCAACAGATGGTATAAATGACATTACAAAGTAAATCTCTTGTTTTTCATCGACAAGTTCAGCACCTGCTAACCCTCGTCTCATTTTTGTGTTCCACTCAGCAAGACTCGTTGGGTCTTTCACCCTTAGTAACATAGCCAAGGTTTCATCCTTACGGAATAAATCCCATATTTCATCTAATAGTTGTACCGTATACTTCATGTGTTTGCCCCTTTAAAACATCCCTCGATTGAGTTCATTAACCACTCGTCAACTGCTTCATTAATTGCATCTTCAAGTTCAATACACCAATAAAAAACCTCGGTTTCCACAATATGTAGTGGTTCTTGAGGTTCTAATGGTGGTAATGGTTTTGCCTTTGGGTTTTTCCGTGGTAACGGTTTCTCAAGGTTTTTACCATATAATTTACCGCTAGAGGTTGTGTCTTTTCCATCCCTTTCTGGTGAATGGACGATATCTCCTTTGGCACGACCTGTGATTGCATTTCCATTGGCAGTACGAGCATCATTAAACCACGAGGAGTTCATATAGTCTGAGACGTCTGGGTTACCCATTTCTCCGATTTCTGCACTACTGTTTGTCACCATAAGCGAACCAGAGCCATACTCAAGGATAAAAGCACCAAGACCCTCAAAGTCTAAACCAAGTCTAACCATGTTTTTGCTTGGTGTATATCTTCTAAGTGTTATATCGTGAGCAGTATATTCGCCTTGGTCTGTCGCACTCCATTGTTGCTCGATGCGTTCAGTTAAAGCGAATAAATGGTCTTCGACAACCTTAGAGACAACATCTTGGATTGTTTCCATGGTTAGCCACGCTCATCTGGTGAGCATTGCACATACAAGAAAGGTGCGAAATCAAACTTGTTAATTGCATCAATCTGCAATAACTGTCCATGGATTTCTATTCTATCAAGTAGTGCTACTTCTGTATCTTTAGGTAAAATAAAACGCTTGGTAGTAGTCGGTAGCAAGCCATAGTCAAACATATGCATTTTGGCAGAAACATCTTCGTATACACACTTAAGGTCTTTCACTTTAGGTGTAGCGGTGGTGCCTGCCGTGTTACCATATTCGTCTAACTGATTGTCAACACTATAGATATTTACTGTGGTATTAGTTGTGTAAAACTCACCTTTGTCTCCATTGAATGAGTTTGTTTTTGCGACCAAGAATAAGGTATCACCATTCTTGCGTTCACAAATATCTCCGCACTCAAGTGCAGAGTCAGACATTAGATTTCCCCATCTGACATTATTCACAAGAAACCGTTTAGTACCACGACCAATTCGAGTAAACAGTATAAACTCTGGTTTCTTGCCCTCGCATTTAACAGTCTCTCTCCATGATGCGAACATCCGAGTACAGTCAAACTTCGGTGTATACTTTTCTTTCATATCACACCTCCGTTAAAATCTATAACGAGACAATAGAGACTTAATCTCATTGGTAAACAAATTAGGGTCAGCAAGGGAAAATCTAGCATCAAGTGTAGTCATTGAGTCTAAAGCAGTAAAGGTTGATACTTGAGATATATTCATAGCAAGCATCGCACATGCAGTTTTTACTTCTTCTGGGATTTCATCAAATCCATATTTGTATGTGACCTTGTAATATCTTGCACCACGCAAGAATATTTTTGAATATGACATTCTATCGGTGTTCAACAGATAAACATATTTACTGCCATCAAAGTCATATAAATATGGTTCTATTTCGACACCAACTTCGCTTACATCTCGTGTATGAATACCTTGAATAGACTCAATCTCTAACACAGGGTCATTTTTAAGAATAAGAACGCCTTTGCGGTTCGGATGAACCACTTCGGTTGTCACATTGGATGAGAACTTGGATTTACCATTATTCGTTCCAACGTAGGCATCAATCATTGTCGATGCGAAACGAACATGAGTCTCATCAAAAGGAATGATTGAACTATATTCGTCAATCTCATTTTGTTCTAAATACATCGACATATTGACTCTCCTATTTTTTCTTCGTTTCTTTTTCTTTAGGCTCTTTATCTTCTAAAGGTTTAATGACCTTGCCAGCCTTTTTATCTAATGGTTCTAACACCATTTCGTTCAATGCGTATTCGTCTTCGGATACCTCGAAACAGCCAGCATCGTCTGCCTCAATGATGCGACCACACAGGTAAATCCGTTTAGCATCGCTTTCTTTTAATTTTACTAGCATAATATCTCCATTCGTATAAATCATAAGGGCATCACAAGGATGCCCCATTGGTTTAAATTAAGTCGAGATTAAGCCTCTGTGAACTCAACTTTGAAGTGAGCACCAGCACCAGCACCCTTAGCAACAACTGCATCGAACAATACTGCAACGTATTCGTCCAACAACTCTTTAGTGTCGCCCATTTTGAAGACACGAGCTTCGGAGTCGCCAATCCAATGACGTTCGATTAAGTTTTCGTTTACAACATACAATGTATGTTTTTTGTTGCCTGCATCGAATGGGATATAGTTATCTGGAATTAATGGTAAATAACCAGCTTGAGTACGAATTGTATTCACGATGAAACCGTTACCCAAATCAACTTTGTCAGCAGATTGGTCTACGCTGAAGTTAGGACGGCGAAGTTCTGCACGAGACAAGTAATCAATAGTCATAGGGTTTGCATAAATAGCTGTAGGCATACCTACAAACTTAGTATCAGCCAAGTTTTTAGCCATTTTAGTGCGGATTGTATCAGTTACAAATTCGCCTGCGTTTGTTGCAAAGCTGTAAGGGTTAGCCACAGTTACAGAGTCTGTAATTTGTGTTGCTAAACCGCAGTATTCAGTAGAAGTGGAGTCTTCAGTAGAAGTTGCCGCACCAGTCCAAATGCCTTTGTTCGCAGTTTGATACAAGTCAACAAGCATATCAGTCATGTCTTTGTTCAACATTTGTTTAGCAAGTTCATCGCCTTGTTGAGCAACAACGTCTTTGTCAAACAAAGAGTATTTAATACCAGAAGTGATTGCCTTAATGAACAACGCACGTTCTTTGCGACCGTAATCTTCATCGTAAGCACCTGTCACACCGTATTTACCTGCATCACCTGTGCGAGCATCTACGAATTTTGCGTTGTGTGCAATCTTAGTTTGTTCCCAATAACGTGATGGGTGACCTGTCGCCATTACAGATTTAATGCGGTCACGGATTGTGACTTGACGGTTCAATAAGTCAAGCATGTCTTTTTGGAACTTAGGAAGTTCGATATAGTGGGATTGATTGTAGTCTGCAACAGATGCCGCAGAGATAAAACCTGTTTTTGTTACTGCCATATTATGTATTCTCCTGTTACGAATAGTAATTAAATAGTGCCTGTATTATAATACAGAGTTAACCATGTCTGCGAAATCTTTAAAGTTTTCTTTTTTACCAGCTTCTAATTTAGCTTTTGTTTCGAGATTTTTTACATCGGAAACAACAACTGTTTCTTTTGCGGATGCTTCGATTTCTGCATCTTTATCAGCAACAGCTTTTTCTAATTCAGCGATTTTCGCATCTTTTTCAGCGATGGCTTCATCTTTAGCAGAACATTCAGCAGTCAAGCGTTCAACTTCTGCTTTTGCAGTTGCTAATTCTTGAGCCTCAGCTTTTGCTTGTTCAGCTTTTGCATTAGCTTCAATGTTTGCCTTGATGGCTTCATCAATAAGTTGTAAGATTTCTTGTTTTTCCATTTGATTTCCTTTCGCCTTAGCGGCAATTTCAGCAATATAAGTGTTTTGGTATGCGGCTGCATTTTTAAACAACATTGCAACACCAGTAAATTCGACATCTGCCATTTCAATATAATCATCGTGTTCTCGAAGATTGAACATGGCTTCCACGGAGAACCCAAGGGAGTCAACGGTCTTTTTAATGAAGTCTGCAATATCTGGGAAGTCGTTTTTATACATGATGCCTGTAAACTTAAGTTCATCGCCATCGACCCAACACTTTTCGACAACACCAATTTTATTTCTTCGATTGTGAGCCGTCATAAGTTCATCTGGGAATAACCATGGGTCATAATCACAATTAATACCCATAAGGTTCATCGTGGATGCACATTTTTCAGCCTCATCCGAAGACAATACCACTGGTCTGTCAACGCCATTAGGTGTGTAATCAGACGGTGTATTTAAGAACATACAAGTACCTGTAAAACGCATTGCATTTGAGTGTAAGTTATCAAGGGTCACACTAATTGCATTAGCCTGTAGAGATACCTTTTGCTTATTCATTGTCTGTCTCTCCTTTCTCCGTAGATTTCTCCAAAGGAACATCTTGTGGGGTGGATGTCACTCGTTGTTCAATTAGAGATGATTTATATTCATCGAGTAATTGATTACCCTTTTGAATATCTGGGAGTTCAATACCAAGAACACCATTTAGTTCTTGACGAGCCTCGTTAATTGTGATAACATTACCATCAACAAGTTTTCTAACTCGTTCAACGGCATCGGCTTGTTGAGCCTTAGTAGGAGTAAACACAAAACGGAACTCAATTTTGCCACCATAACCAAGTCTGTCAATGACATACTTATTGATGGCACGTTCGAATATTTTCGCCCATGGCTTAATTGTGTATTCCAACATCTCATTGTCTTTTTCAGAGGATGTTGAACGGTCATTTGAGATGGCAACCCCAAGTCGTTCTGGTGGAATATTAAAGCATGTGGCAATGATTTGTAACAACAGTTTTTGCCAATTTAGAGATGCTGACTCGTCACCAATAGGAGATACTTGTTTTGCATCTAATTGTGTTGTACCAACAATCGCAACAGCAGATTGACCTTGGATTTCACTCTCAATGTAAACTCGAACTTTCTCGATTTCTTCTTGAGATGCATTAGCACCAAGGTTAATCAAATACTTTGGCATCGCATTAGAAGAAATGTCGTTTGCATACTCTTGTACCTCTGATAAGTACTTGATATGTCTGTATGCTTGTTCTAATGGAGAAAAACCAAACTCATCATAAGTCAACTTCGTACGTTGCAACATTGCGATTTTGTCACATTTATACCATTCTTGAACACCATTGGCGTTCTGCATGTATCTCGGCTGGTTTAAATCTCCAGTCCAATTAGTGACAACTTCGATTGTTTGAGCATCAATAGGGAATAAATACAAAGGTCTATCCCTTTTGACAACCTTTTGTTCAAAGAACGCAAGGTCTAACACAATTAAATCTTCAAATAGTTTGCCAATAAAGTCATGGTAATCATCCACTGGGTTAGGTTGTTTGATGATTTCGGTCACTTTACGGATTGCCTTTTTGTTTTCATTATCATCAATGGAAACAACCTCCCATGGCAATGCTAGGATGCCCTCTCGTATTTGGTTGATAGCACTTCTAGCAATAGGCGTTTTTGCCATGTTTCTTAACGCATCCACACTCAACTTGGTTTCCGTGTTTTTGCGTTTTTTGTTACCCCAACGACCAAACCATGTTTGAGTTACATTAGCAATAGTATCTCGTGTAACGAAAGCACTCATCCATGCGTAAATTTTTTCTCGTAGGTTCATCGTTTCCAACCTTTCATGAATGATAGTGTGTCCATTCGTTTCTTCCTGAGTGTACCCATCGCACCAACATTGATAGTCGATGAGTTTTCTAAGAATTTAGATATACACCGTTCCAAACAGTCAGGTGCATCATCGTGGTCTTTCGGAAAGTTCTTAAGTTGACTTTCGAGAACACGATGGTTTTTATTAAACTTGATATACCCTTGCTTTATCTTCGGTGCAAGCGAGCGTATTCGAGTGCCCTTGTTATCGCTCGCTGTACTGCGAGCAGAAATCCAGTTGACATACAGACCCATATCAATAGCGGTCTGTTGTAATGTCTTAGAAAAGAACTCTTGGAATACGTTTTCTTCAACAATAAAACCGTCTAAACGACCATTGTACTTGTCGAGATACAACAGTATATCATTAATAATAATATCTGGTGACCTGCGTTCAATGTCGGCTTCTAATACATAGAAATAATTATCCATGCCACGACCGACAAACACAATCGCAGAATAATCAGATGTTCTTGACTTACCCATAGACAAATCGACAGATGCATATATCTGTTTCATCTTTGGTAAGTTCGTTTCGTCATAATAGTTAGCTTTAATCCACGACTCTTTAAATACTCGACTTGCTTCGGTCATAGGATTGTTTTGATACTCTGAGTTAAATGCCTCGTCATCTTGCATACGCAAAATCATGAGTTCTTGATACCAATTATCACGAGACATTCTCATCTTTTCTTCGTATGAACAATCGAGGTGTTCAAACAATCCAAAGTTACGACCCTCCCACATTATCTTGACACCATCCATCATTTCTTCTCGATGTTCTTCAAAATAATCAGATGCGTTCTTGGCTGCATCTGGGTCTGACAAGTCGTTAAAGATTTCTTCCCATACAGTCCAACATGGACTTTCAGAGAACGTGTATACAGCCTTATATATTTCACGGTTCCAGTTATTGAACTTAGAGTCCGTTAATACCTTGTATAGCAATGCTTCATAATGCAATACCGAACCGACATACAAGAATACAGTTCGTGGATTGCCAATCGGCATTAATACTTTCATGAACCAATCATACAATTTCTTACGTTGGTTTTCTGTTTCAACTGCTTCGTCATTCTCAAGGTCGTCCAAGATAACAACTTCTGGTCGAATATTGTTATAACTTGAGCCACGCAAGGATTGACCACTTGATTTTGCAAACACTTGAATTTTGTTCTTAGTGACAATTTTGTCGCTCGCCCATGTCTTATCACCTTTAAGAAGACCAAAGTCTTTTTTCAAACGCTCATTATCTTCTAGTTCGTCTTTTATCGTTTGAATGAACTCTTTGGCTTGTTCAAAGGTGTCAGATATAATCAGTATGTTTTTTCGATAACCATACACGATTAACCATATAGGGAACACGACCGAGATAATACGGCTCTTGCCGTGACCTCGTGGTGCCGCACGAACAAATTTGTTTTGCAAGTTGTCAAAGTGCAATATCATGTTTTCTGCATCTTTAAACATCGAATGATGAAAGTCGCAGAACGGAGTAGAGAAAATATGGGGAAAATACGTTTTCGCAAAATGCTCCAAGTTAGTCGCACCAATATCTTTATCAGTTGGTGTGTTATCACTTGGCTCTGTGTTCGCTCGAGATGCCCCTAGTAGCGTGTCTAAAATGTTCTCAGCCATTAACACACCTCCTTAATAGAAAATTATTTCTCTCATATATAGTATAAAACATTTTGATTTTGTAACACTTTTTTGAGAAATATTATCAATTTTGTTGAATTTTTGCATAATTTGCCAACAAAATCTTATTATCTTTCATTTTTTCACGCACTTTATCAGCAAGAACAGGGTCTTCTTTAGTGATAATATCCATGATTTCGATGATAATAGAGTTCATTGCTTGGAATGTATAAATCTTCTCAGCAACAGACTGCATGTCTTTCAAAATAGATTGTTTTCTTGCGATGTACTTCTCTTGGTCTAACATGAGGTCTTTCATACGTTTGTAAACAACATCGGCATCCGAAGAACCTGTCGCCTGTTGACATTGTAAGTCGTCAATAAAGAGTTGTATCATCTCAATTTGTGTTTCGACCATATCAAGCAAGTTCTTTTGTTGATTATAGGTGTTTACAACTTCGGTTTCTTCCGATGGTTGCATCTCTTGAACCAAGTTTGTGCGACACCAATCACCGACCATCTTAGGAGTAATCAAGATGTTCTGTAGTTCGCCCTTATGTTCCTTATTTAGTTGTCGAGCGATTGCTGTGTATGATTTACCAGCGTTTCGCCAGTCGGTTACATAGTCGCCAAGACCAAAAAAGTCAATGCGGTTCTCATAACCCTTTTTACGTTTTAATGCGACTTCATTCATAATATCTAATTCTCCAAAAAAAATATTTCAAAAAGTTGTTGACACAATATATCCCATAGTGTATCATATAAGTAGAAACAAGAGATACACACAGGAGGAAATATATTATGGCAAACACAACAGAACCAATCAGAAATCTAACCAAGGTGCAAGAAATGAAACAAGCACTCGGCAATGACCGAGACAAAATGTTGTTTACCCTTGGTATCAACTCTGGTCTCCGCATCAGCGACCTTGTTGGTCTTACCGTTGATGATGTTAAACCAGAGATGGAACTCTATGAGCAAAAGACAGGCAAGTTCAAACGCTTTATGTTATCTAAAGAGGTCTACGCATTGTTATGCGAATACGCAAGCCGATGCAAACATTGGTTGTTCCCAAGTCGCTCTGGTGACGGTCATATTTCTACCGTTCAAGCGTGGAGAAAAATCAAGGCTGCATCCGTGAAATGCGGTTTAGATAACATTGGAACTCACTCCATGCGTAAAACATTTGGGTATCATGCGTACCGCAAGGGAGTACCGATTGCATATCTTATGCAAGTCTTTAATCATTCCTCGGAAGCAATTACAATGCGATACATTGGTATTACAACCGAGGAATTAAATACTAAAGTTTATGCCATCATGGCTTTATAACAGGAGGAAAAACAAATGATTATGGCTATTCTATTATTACTATTGGTTACAGCAGTTAGTCTTGCGATTGCATTGGTTGTTGGATGGTTGACATCTCCACGAACAGCAGGTTTTCTGTATATTATTGTCGCAGGTATGTTCGGTGCATCCACCACACGCAGCATCTTAGATGGTACTGTTAAATTTGGTGACTCTTGGTTGTCTTATGCAATTTGTGCAATCTTTATCTACATTGGGTTGCGATTTATTGCTGAGTTCCCAGAGTATTAATCACAAAGTAATCAAAAGGGCATACATAGGTTTATATCTTAGGATATATTCTTATGTATGCCCTTTTTGTGTTTCTTGGGGTAAATCTGTATGTTCACCTGTATGTTTATCTGTATGTCTCATTGGTTGGGTCTTAAACTTATATCTGACTATAAGGCAAACACGTTAGTGTTTATTGTCGAAGACAATCTTATAGGTTTTAATACTTATGTATTCTTAAGAGTATTCCTTTTAGATTGCTTCGCAATATTCCTTACGGAATGTCTTTCAAGTCGGTTTCTTAAGTCTCGAGCAAAAACCTTTTTCAAAAGCTCTTTCTTAAAGCTGTCTCTTAAACACACTTGCTTTAAAACCATTAGTGAAAACTCTCTCTATATATAGGGTAAAACATTTGATTTTTGTAACACCGTTTTTAAAAACTTCATCTTATCTTCATAAAAGAAAAAGGGTAAAAATACCGTTCCGCCCAGTAGTTATCTGTGTTTTTAAGTTTGAAAAATTTTTTCTTAAATATGGGTAAAAAATGCCCCATAAGTGTCAAATCGGTAAAATGCGATATGAGATTTTTAACTCACGCCACACATGTATCGTGTCACAACCATAGTATACTGCTTGGGTTGGACGACATTTGACCCACATGGGATAAAATCGAACGAATGTACGTTAGTAATCAAAACCATAGTATCGTGATGAGTTTTGACTAACGCCTCACTAGGGTCGTGATTTCGGTGGTAAAAATTTGGTGCTGCGTCCTGTTGTTAGTCTGACTAAAAAATCAACAATCACCATCCTATGATGGTGATTAACTATGTTTAAAAAGATTGTCCAAACGATACACAACACTAGGATTACATCTCTCTAGTTCCATGTCATAACCTTATGATGATGCTATACTAGGAAAACGTAAATTTAAAAACATAATCACTATACTAGGGTTTACATATGATTGCTTTTTATAGAAACAACATAAGTTACCCTGTATATAACCATAAAATTTTCTACAAAATTTTTAAACGATTGTATTTTCGATAGACAACCCAAATTGGAAAATACGATTGTTCCATATGATGTTTCATATCTTAGACAATCATTAAGAACGATTGTTTTCTCGATAGTTTTTGCGATTGTTTTCTACATATGTTCTGTGTGTCTTATGTTGAAAACCATAGATGATACCTAGGTTTGTAGACCATAAGTATGGTGTGTTTTGTTGTCAGCCATTGTTTGTACTGGGGTATGGTCTTTAGTATGCTCATGGGTTTGCTCATGGGTTTGATGTAATTATACCGCCCGCTTTGAGAATGGTTATCACCTTTTGGATATTGAAAATTTTCGATATACTTAGGGGTGTCTCATTGGTTCACATGAGCATATCTACATATGTCAATATACTAGGGTTAGCTAATCAATCGAATAGTATCAATGTAATAGAATACCTAATAGCATTCATTCGTTATCATTTGTATTATCAATTAGATACATCGGTATATCTATATATGTCGATACACATGTTTGTTCATATGAACACATATTCATATGTTAACTCACGAGTTGACATTGGTTGACATATGAGCGAATACTCATGTATAACCTATAGGAATACCAAAGATTACTTTTAGTAATAATCAAAAGTTGGCTTTGGCAGGGTCTATGTGTACAATTGTATTTTACACAATGTATTTATTTTTGGCGTATCAATAAGGGTCTAAAATTCTGTAAGATCGGAAGAGCGTCGTGTAGGGAAAGAGTGTATGGAGAGTGTAG
>ERZ1463033.3-NODE-3-length-44148-cov-9.640555_pt1 | contig 44148 bp, 50 predicted proteins | sample MGYA00564481_ERZ1463033 | MGnify/ENA primary metagenome ERZ1463033 (study PRJEB39244, sample SAMEA3635150) | Helicobacter pylori | study: EMG produced TPA metagenomics assembly of PRJEB11511 data set (Assembly of a 5300-year-old Helicobacter pylori...
CTCCATACACTCTTTCCCTACACGACGCTCTTCCGATCTAGAAAACATTAACTTTATAGCAAAAACTCTTGGAAAGAAGGGTAGTGAAACAGCAAAAGATACTATAAGAAAATATTTCCTTAATTATTTCTTTAAAGACCATGTTCAAATATATAAAAAAAGACCTATATATTGGATGTTTACATCAGGAAAGCAAAAGGCATTTAACTGTTTAATTTATATGCATAGATATGATAAGACTACATTATCAAGAATAAGAACTGACTATTTACATGAACTTCAAGATAGATTAGATACAGAAAGAAAGTCATTGTTTGATGTAGTAGAAGGAGATTATTCTATAAAGGAAAAGAGTGAAGCTAAGAAGAAACTTACCCAACTTGACAAGCAAGTAGATGAATTAAAGAAATACGATGAAGCCCTTCACCATATGGCTGATATGCAGATTGAAATTGATTTAGATGATGGTGTTGTTGAAAATTACGAAAAATTCAAGGGCTTATTAGCGAAAATTTAATATATAATTGTATAGTCCCTATTATAAACGGTATAATTATAATAGGGATTTATTTCTAATTGAATTACTTTATATTATTTATAGTAGAATATAATGGTAAGAATTAACAAATTTTACTTTAGGGAGATGAAAGAATGGCGAACATTGATGTAATAGATTCCCTTAGAAATGAATTTAATCAGCCATTGAAAAATTGGGAAAAACGAAAGATTATTTTTTGGAATGATTATGAGAGAGAATTTGAAGATGTAATTAATGAGGTTAATATAGAGGGAGTTAGAGTACATAAATTAACTCGTACAAATAGTTTTTTTACCAAATATCTCATTGAGGAAGAGGATATTAAATCGAATTTTTTAATATATAATACAGTAAAAATTCAAGATAACAAAGAAAATTGGCTATTAGATATAGTTGTATACTCAGAGCAATTCTATGCTGATAAAACTTCTTTAACTATGAAAGAGCTTCAAATAGATATTTCTTTAAGAAATATATTTAGTGAACATAAAGAGTTTTTCAATTCCATAGATAGAAAAAACAAGTTTGATAAATTTGAAGAAATTATTGATACAAAAGAAAAATTAGAATTGGGAATTTTAGGAGCAGTATGTAACTCAAAGACTATAGAATTTGAAGAAGTTTTAAAGGTTGTGTTGATGGAATCGCTAAATGAAGAGGATAATAAATATTATATCGCCTTTAAAAAGTACAATATAGAAAAAGTGTTTTGGGATTATGCAAAAATAAAGTATGGGTTTGATAAGGAAAATAAAACTTTAACAAAATTATTTGTACATATAATATCAACCGTATTAGGTAGCTATATTAATGAAGATAAATTAAGCAGAATTAGTGAGTTTATTGGTAAAAACAAACCTAATTGTGTTGTTTTTATAGACCACTGGATAAATCATAAAATAGATTATATTAAGTATGATTCGTTAGCAGAGGAATATGAAAAAGAAGTTAATGCTTCACAACTTATAGAAGGATTAGATATTGATGATTATAAAGATGTAGACATATTAAAAGTTTTTGATAGGGCAATAATTAAAAATATAGTGGATAGCTTGGAAAACAAAAGTGAGGATTATGATAGATTTATAGAGCTTATAAGAGGAAGAAGGACTAAACATTTCTATGAACAATATGAGGGTGTTTACGAAGCACTATTAAACGTTGTTGAAATGCACAAGTTTTACAAAAAACATAATATGGGAATTCCCCAAAAGAATAATGAAAACTTATTTAAAGATTATGCTTCTGAGTATTATAAGATGGATACTTTTTATCGGAAAGTTTATTACTTTTATGATTTACAACCAGAGAGCAATGTTATTAATAGACTTAAATTATTAGCTGAAAATTTGTATGTAAATTGGTATTTACCTGAGATTGGAACTAATTGGACTTCAGCCATAAGTGAAGATATGAGGAAAGATTGGAGAATACCAGGAATAGATAATCAAAGGGATTTTTATAGGACTTATGTTAATCCTTTGGTTTCTAAGGGAGACAGAGTGTTTGTAATTATATCAGATGCTCTTAGATATGAGGTTGGAACAGAAATAGCTGAAAAGCTTAACGAAGAAGTAATTAATTCAACGAATATATATTCAATGCTATCTACTGTACCATCCATAACTAAATTAGGAATGGCTTCATTGCTTCCACATGATAGTATAAGCATTAAGGATGATGGAAGAGTATTTGTAGATGGAAATGATAGTAGTGGTGTGCAAAATAGAAGTAAAATATTAATTAAGAACTTTGATAATAGCATAGCAGTTGATTATCAAAAATTGCCTAAAAATAAAATAGAATTTGCTGATTCTCTAAAGGGATATAAGCTCATATATATTTATCATAATACTATAGATGCAACTTCAGATAAGGGAGCGACAGAAATATATACAGTTGAAGTGGTGAAAAAAGCTGTGGATGAAATATTGAATTTAGTGCATAAAATAACTGATTGGCTTGGAGGAATAAATGTTCTTATTACAGCAGACCATGGATTTATATATCAGAGAAGCGATTTAGAAGAGAGTGACAAGATAGGTAAAGAAGCTGTTGAAGTTATAGATAAGAACAGAAGAAGTTTCATTACAAAAGAAAACAGAGAAATTGATAATCTTTTAAAAATAGATATGAAGTATCTTTTAAATGAAAATGATGTATTTGCTTATATGCCAAAATCAAATATTAGGTTTAAAGTTCAGGGCGAAGGTAGTAAATTCGTACATGGTGGAGCTACTCTTCAAGAGTTGGTTGTTCCAGTAATTTCATTTAAGAACATACGAAGTTCATATAAGAATAGTATCAAGGCTGAAAAGGTAAAAGTTAAACTAACAAATGAAGTTAGAAAGATTACAAATAGTATATTTAAGCTTAATTTTTTTCAGACAGAAAAAATAAATAAAAAGATAACTTCTTCAACGTTAGAAGTTTATATGATGGATACTGAAAAAAATATTATTTCTAATATTGAAACAATAATAGCTGATTTAGATAATGATAGACCAGAAGAACGAGTTTTGAAAGTTAAATTGACATTAAAAGCCATGAAGTATAATAGGAATAAGAAATATTATCTTATTATTAAAGATAAGGAAACAGGTATAGTATTGGAGGAAATACCATTCATCATTAATTTAGGAATAGCAAGTGACTTTGATTTTTAATGAAGGTTGGGGAGGATATAAATGGAGAATGATGATATTAGTTTTGATTTAGATAAGAAGCTTAATAAATACTTTGCTGGTAGGGTTGTTAGAAAAGACCTTACAAAATCAATCAAAGAAGGGGCAAACGTGCCAGTTTATGTGCTTGAATATCTCTTAGGAATGTATTGTGCCACTGATGATGAAGATAGTATTAGTGAAGGAGTAGAGAGAGTAAAGGATATTCTTTCTCAGAACTTTGTACGCCCAGATGAAGCAGAAAAAATAAAATCTAAAGTCAGGGAGCTTGGGCAATTCACTATAATAGACAAACTAACGGTAAAGTTAAATGAAAGAATAGATACATATGAGGCAGAGTTTTCTAATCTTGGACTAAAAGGTGTGCCTATATCACCGAGTTATGTTAAAGAATTTGATAAGCTACTTCAAGGTGGTATATGGTGTATCTTAAAAATGGATTATTTTTTTGATGAAGACGTAAAAAATTCAAATCCGTTCAGTATATCAAGTTTAAAGCCAATTCAAATGCCTAATATGGACATTACAGAAATATTTGAGGGAAGAAAGAACTTCACAAAGGTAGAATGGATAGATATTATTGTCCGTTCAACGGGGATGGAATGTACTCAGCTTGAAGATAAAGTAAAGTGGCATCTACTTGAGAGGCTTGTACCATTAGTTGAAAACAATTATAACGTATGTGAACTTGGACCAAGAGGAACAGGCAAATCACATGTTTATAAAGAGATTTCACCTAATAGTATTTTAGTTTCAGGAGGTCAAAGTACCGTTGCTAATCTTTTTTATAATATGTCTACAAGAAAAGTTGGATTAGTTGGTATGTGGGATGCTGTTGCTTTTGATGAAGTTGCTGGAATTAGTTTCAAAGATAAGGATGGAATACAGATTATGAAGGATTATATGGCTTCTGGTTCTTTTTCAAGAGGAAAAGAAGAGAAAACTGCATCTGCATCCATGGTTTTCGTAGGGAATATTAATCAAAGTTTAGATTCATTGATAAAAACTTCTCATTTGTTTGCTCCATTCCCAGATGAAATGGCTAATGATTGTGCTTTCTTTGACAGGATGCACTTTTATATACCTGGTTGGGAAATTCCTAAAATGAGACCTGAGTTTTTAACAGATAATTATGGATTTATTGTTGATTATATGGCTGAGTTTTTTAGAGAAATGAGAAAACGTTCATTTTCTGATGCTATAGATAGATACTTCAAGCTTGGTAATAATTTAAATCAAAGAGATGTTATAGCTGTTAGAAAGACTGTTTCAGGGCTTCTAAAACTTATATACCCTAATGGTGAATTTACTAAAGAGGATTTAGAGGAGGTATTAAGGTATGCTCTTGTAGGCAGAAGAAGAGTAAAGGAACAGCTCAAGAAGATAGGTGGCATGGAATTTTATGATGTTCATTTCTCTTATATTGATAAGGAAAAGTTAAATGAAGAGTTTGTGTCAGTTCCAGAACAAGGTGGAGGAAAGCTTATACCTGAAGGACTCGGGAAGCCAGGACATGTGTATGTTGTTGGGCATGGAGATTCTGGAATGATTGGTGTATATAAAATTGAAAACCAAGTAGTAAGTGGAAATGGAAAATTTGAAAAGTCTGGAGCAGGTTCAAACAGGGATGTAAAAGAGGCTTTAGATACTGCATTTAGGTATTTTACATCGAATTCTAAGAGTATTAGTAATTCCATAAGCACAAAAACAAAGGACTTTTTAATGCACATAAGTGATATGCAAGGTATAGGATTAACACCAGAACTGGGTATTGGCGAACTCATAGGACTTTGCTCAGGTGCGTTAGAAAAGCCTGTTCAAGAAAGCCTTGCTGTATTAGGAAATATGACTGTCGGAGGCACTATAAGCAAGATAGAAGAATTTGCTAATTGTTTACAGGTTTGTGTAGATGCTGGAGCAAAGAAAATTTTAATACCAGCTTCATCAGTTGTTGATTTCCAAACTGTTCCACCAGAGTTGCTTATTAAAATTCAACCAATATTCTACTCGGACCCTATTGATGCTGTATATAAGGGGTTAGGGGTGAGTTAGATTTTAATATTACATGAAAAATAATTATGGATTGAATGCTGGTATTTAAAATATCAGCATTTTTCTAAAAAGGGTACTATTTAAATAATACAATTTGGGGAAGTGCTGACTTATGTTTAGTGACGAAGATAGAATAAATTATATAAACAAAACTAAAGAAATATTTAGTAATATTTTACGTAAAGTATTTGGAAATCAAGAAGGGATTACTTGTATTAAGGATAAAAGTGAAATTCAAGAATATATAAAAATTCTTGAAACTGAATTTAATAAAGATATAAAAGTATTAAATTATATTTGGTGGTGGAGAGGCTGTAGTAATAATAGCTTAGGAAAATTTATATTTCAAGATGGTTATTTATACATTGATTATAAGTGTATGAAAATAAAAAGTATATATGTTTACATTTCTGTTGTACCAAATTTTGATTTACTTATGTTAGAAATTGAAGGAGAAGAAAAAAATAATACTAAAATTGAAGATTATAATTGGGATAATAAATTTGGAGAAATAGATATTAACAAAAACTCTATTAGAATTGAGAGACATCAATTTTATGATAAAGATGAAATATTGCATTTTAAATTGTCCTATAATTTAATTATAACTGCTCAATTTGGAATTGTTAATTCAAAAATTATAAGCACTAATGATTTAGAGATTAATCTTAACAAATTACTTTTTAATCAAATTACATTTGAAGAGTTTGTAGGTTGGTATACAATAATTTTAAATAAAATGGAAGAAAGAATAAAAAGATTTCATCAATACCTTGTAGAATATCCGATGTTAGGGATGAAGCATGAGATGGGAATAGAAATAATGAATAGACTTGACTCATTAAATAGAATAACTATTGAAAATACTGTTTTTTATAGGGCAAGAAAAACTGAATCTATAGAACCGTATGATGAAGATGGTATGTGGAATCCTAATCCATATAAATATCAAGTTTTAGAGGGTAGATATAATCACTTTGGCAAGAGTTTCTTATATTTAGCGAGTAATGAGGAAACAGCCTTCAAAGAAATTAGCAATGAGAATGATGATAAGTGTTGTATAGCAAAGTTTCATATAGAAAAGTTAAAGGATGTCGTGGATTTAAGAAGTGTAAACTTTTATGATGTAAATAAAAGATTAGAATATGTGCTTATGCACTATATTTTAGTGTATACAGGTGTAATAAGTGAATCATGTACAAATGAAAATGTAAAAAATGAATATTTAGTTTCAAGGTTTTTGTCTGATTGTGTTAGAGTAAGGGGATATTATGCTATTATATTTAATAGCACTAAAAGTTTAGAAGGGGAAAATATAGTTATTTTTAGACCCCAAGATTTAAGAAAACTAAAATATATCAGCATGTGTGGACAAGCATATATATGGTATAAAAATAAGTGAAACAAGAAGTATATTGAATATAATTGATGGTTAGGGGTTAATGGAGTAAAGCGAAAATAGATATTTTATCAGAATCCTGTATTGTAATAAACAGTATTTAGGAGTATGTAGATATGTAATTAACAGGAGGGGTATCAATATGAATATAGATGAATTTTTTGATAGTACAATTTATAAAAACGCAGATTTTAAAGTGCAAGAACTACTGCAAAATTTAATTGAAAAATTAGGGAAGATGAATTATGTGATAATAGAAAGAAATGAGCCTGTTTTAGTATTAAAGGTTAGAGGGATGTATGAAGATAATCCCAGGTCTAAAGCTAATATTGCAACAATTAGGTTAAAAAAAGGATATATTACAGTTGGGCCATACAAGAGTAATGATGAAAATATAGTAAGGTGTATGTGCAAATCGGATATAAATTCTAAGCTTATTGAGGATATAAGAAGTATTTATATAGAAAAGTTATAGTGCGTTGATGAAATGTAAAAAGATGGACAGCTAATGAGGCGTGTCCATCTTTTTATGTTTACTTAGAATAAATCTTTAATTAAAGATTTATCGTCATCACTCAGGAGATTCAGTGAGTTTGTGTTTGTAACACTTTGTATATCATTATTAATTGAGAAGTTTTTGTTTTTTAATATCTTTTCTATAATTTTTTCTATTTGATTTTGCAATTCTAAATTATAAGTATCCTTAGAAGTCATTTCAGATTTTACAAGTTGGCAAATAAAATTACTTATATTCTCCTTTTTTATAAGATAATTATATATGTCGATGTAATGTTCTGAAAAACTAATGGATATTTTGTTACTTGGCATTTTTAACCTCTAAAACATTCAGGAAAGATAAGCAGTTTGTAAATTGAGGGTCATTCTCGAATATTGCAAGTGGGTATTCTGTCAGTATAAAATTCTTTAGTAATATCGAACCACCACCTACAAATATTAAATTTGAATTATTAAAGGTAATACCTCTACTTCTGCCATAGTTAAATATTTCAGACACGTGCTTTACAATTAATTTTTCAATGATTTCTTTGCTTTCTGTCTTTCTTATACCTGAAACATAAAGATACTCATTTTGCAACACTTCCTCCACATCATCGTCATTCACAAGAACCCCATAAGTTGAAGTAAGAGTCTCTGCTATCTTAGAGCGTAATACATTAATTCCTGAGTTTGAGACGTTCATACTGTCAAGGGCAGGTATTAATTTGTTAAAAGTACAATAACTTATATTCAAAGAACCTATGTCAATTACAGTCGCTTTTTTTGACCTGAAATCATTTGTACGAATATATAGGGGACCTATGGCTTCTGGGAGAATAAGTATTGAGCAGATTCTAAAAGCATAGGCTATATCATTAACTTTTATAGATACTATTTCATTATTATTTTGCATAAAACACTGGTACTCGTTTTTTAATGTACTATTTTTATAAATATTTAAATTTATATTTAGAGATAAATGTATTTTGGGAAGCCCATAACTCATTGCTTTTGTTATTTCTATCATTTTGCAAATTGCAGTGTATATACATATTTTGTGGTCAATAGTATTTTTTGTTATTTGGTAGTTACAAGAACTCTCAGATACCATATCTCCTATTAGAAATGATTTACCTTGAAATTCTATTTTATATGAGTTAGGGGTAATATCTATTCCCAATTCAGAAATTTCTTTGACTTTAGTTCTAAAGATAATCTTTTTTATATCATCGTCTATTCGTATTACTGCCTTAGTTGCTGATTTTCCTGAATCAACAGCTATGTATAATTCTTTCATCGTCCGTTAACCTCCATGTATTAAATTTTAATGTTTTTATTATTATAGATACCTACTATACGAATTATTCCTACGTATTCGCATAAGCAAGTTTGATAAGAGCGAATTAATACGAAGAAGTAGTATAAGTGAAAATTGACTATGTGCAACGATATAAATTTAGAATTTTTGATATAATTTAAGTAGGTAAGAATGTGATAGTAAGAGCTATAGAATAGCCTTTTATTGTTATTGATGTTATTAACACAACATAATACATAATGGAGATAATTTGAGAAATCAAATAGTATAACTCATATTAATGTGAGTTAGTTTGATAAAAAAGCAGGATATTCATAAATTTTAAAATCATTTGAAAAAAGTTAGGAAATGGGTAGGGAGAAATTTAGTTTTTATTAATGGGAGATACACTATATTTATACGATTAAGTAGAGTTAAGGGAGGATATATATAATGGAAAATGTAAGAGATAAGAATAAAATAAGTGAAACTGTACCATCATCAACAAGAAAGAGAACAATAATGCCACCAGAATTGTTCGAGAGTGGAATAGTAAGGAGGAATAAGGAGCTACTAAAATTGCTTGGGGTTAATAATGGACCTTTAATTCTAACAATTACATCTATTTACAAGGACAAAGAGAGCTGTTGCAAGGGAAATTATAGAGGAAGGGGATTTTATAATAGTAAAGATAAATTGATTGCAAAATATAAAGAAAGTGAGGATGATTTTAACCGATTTGTTGAAGGGTATCTAAAAGCTTTAGATGATAATGGAATTAAATATGATATTAATGAAGAGGTATTTGTAGATTAGATTTACATAGCAGTGACTTAGTTAATGATGAAGGAGTGGAAATATTGGAATAAGTAATGGAAGAAAGTATGGTCTTGATAGAAGAAGAAAGGTTTAATAACTAATACGTTAGGAAATGGTAGAAATAAAATAAGTTTAAAGAGTGCAGAAAAAATTAAGAAAGGATGTTATAAAATGTCTAACCACATTGGAAGTTATATGTTAAACGAAATACTTTATATTTTACGTGAAATGGGCATTGCTGAGACAATAGGGAAACAAAAAACTCGTAAGTTTGCCCTGGAATTAACAAGAATCGGAAAAAGATACGACTGCAATAATAACGAAATCTTAGATTCAATCGGAGAAGAAATAGGAATATGCTACCTTTGTTTAAAGGAAACAGAGGATATTGTAGATGGACTTTGTCAAACATGCAGAGAGTAGTTAAACTTTGGCATATAATGAAATTGAAATCTATTATACGAGGGGGAGATTAATTATGAAAAATATAAGGAATAAGTATAAAGTAGAACTTGTACAAAAAAGAAAGAAGACTACATGTCCGATAGGACTTCTAAAATCTGAGGAACAGAAAAATACTGAATTAGTCCTAAAAATTCTAAGGGGTTATTATCATTAGAACTGTGGGCCGCAAAAATTGAAAGGAGAAAATAGTAATATGAATGAAAGTAGTATTTATGACGTTTGGACTTATAACAAAGAGAACAGCGACAATTTGCAAAATCAGATTTCAAAGATAATGGAGATGGTTAACAATAATTTTACGGATATAATTACAAGTTCGTTCAAAAAAGGATATGAGCAAGGTGAAATTTATGGCCGAGAGAATGAAAATATTACATTGAAAACGAAAATATGTAGTAAATTTTTCTCCAAGACTAATCTTTCAAATGAAGAGATATATAACATATTAGGATTTGGAGAAGAAAAGTGGAAAGGCTATATTTTAGAATTCAGGAGTAAATTTGAGGAAGGATTGAAAGCAGGTAAATTAGAACTAAAAATTGATGATGATGAGAGGGAAATTTAAAAGTAGAGCAATAGGGTTAATAGGAGAGTAATATGGATAGAGAAGCTTTGGAAAGATTGGTAAAATTATTGTGCTACTATCTAAAAATTGTTGCAAATATCGGATTGCTTATGTGTTGTATTGTAGTTTCTATTAGTATTTTACACAAAGATATAGAAATGTGTATGCTTACTTTTTACATGGTTATTTTCTTAATATTTACAATTCATTTTTGTAATTACTTTAAGAACTACTTAGATTAAATAATAGTAGGTTGAAAACTAATTTTACTAAAGAGGGCTTTGGAGGAATCCAACGGGTTTGATTTTGAGTTGTAAAACCTATGAATTAGATATGAAATCGTATGATAAATCACATTATAAAAAGTAATGAAGTATACTACTATTAAATAATAACCGCATGGAATTCTATGCGGTTATTATTTAATAGTAGCTAAAATTGGTTATATTATATAATTTTCAAGATTTAAATACATAAGAACCAACCACTTATTAAAAAAAAGACGATTTTTAATGATTTTAATTTATTTAATTATGATTTATATAGTGAGCGAGAAAATATACTATTACAATAATTATAACCGATGTGATAATCCTTGTAAGGCAACTGCCTTTCGTTAACTGACTTAAATCACCAACCATTTTACGGTTCATTGAATCCGCTACATTAGAAATTGGATTTTTTTTATATTCTTCTATTTTGCGTTTATCTTCTCTATCTTGCCCACCGTTTTTATCCATAATTTCACGCTCCTATTAATATTCAGTAGTTATTGCATATTTAGTACAAGTATATATTAGGTTATATTTATTTATATGCTATATTATAACATTAATTTCAAATATAAGGCTTTTTACATATAACTAATCAAGATACAACATATTCTCATTTAAATTATAGAATATCATAAGCATTATAAATTTTATCTGCAATTCCATGTCTTTGAGCAGGTAGACAAAAGCTTTTAGATATGTCTAAAGGTGTGGATAGGTTATTTGAGCAATTTGCATAGTGAAATTGATAAATATGCTCAATATCTTTTACTTAATTAATTATTTTAAGTCTCTTAATTCCATTTGCTAAATACCAATTTAAATAACCCAACGATATTTTATTAATAACAATTCTATCTCGTAAATTAAGCAAGTGAGCATTGCACGTTATACATTTTGGAAGTTACCTTGTACCTGATTTGTAGCTATATGTGGTATGTACGCTGTTTATACTACTATTTGTATTGTTATTTTACTTCTTTGTAACTAAAATTAAACTCGTTGGAGGAAGCCAGGGCTTTTTTATAATTATTAAACAAATCAAGGAAAGGAATGATTAAACACGTTAAGTATATAATTATATGTAAATATGGAGCTTAATGGTATAATAATAAAAAAGTAAATTATGGACAATATGTCTGGAAATTTCCATTGAGAATGGATTAAATGGAATGTTACAAAAGTGCTTTGAATAATTACATAAAGAGGCTATTAGAAGTGCATATCCAGATTTAGAATTATGTAATTTATATTACCAAGATTACATAAATTTAGTTAACAAAGGGGGGTGGATAATATGTATGAATATAAATATGTTGACACAACTTTGGGGGGCTTTTTTACTGTGGCAAATCACCATGAGGTGATAGAAGAATATGTTAAAGAGGGATGGAGGTTGGTACAAGTGCTCCCTACAAATTATAATGGACAAGGAAAACCTACCAAATATGAAATCATATTTGAACGTCAAGTAAGAGAATAGAGACTTTTGTTGTATGCAATGACTTAATTAAACCAAGTAGGCCATCTTTATATACAGAAGTTAGAATTATTGAGAGCTTGTATAAATGAGGAATAATGGAGATTTTGTAAGAGATAAGTAATTGAGTGAAGTAAGTAATTGCTGAATATAATATTAATGATGATTAGAAAGAGAGGATATAAATGAAAAAAAATAATTGGTTACAGTATTTTTTATATGCAGTAATTTTAATATGTTATATTGCCTTTAGTAATAAGATATTAATACTTCTAAATAACAAAACCCAAATGACATATAACCCTTTTCTGTTTTTGTTAGGGTCAACATTAATATTTATAGTGTTAGGACTATTACTTGGATTAGAGAGATTTATAGTAGAAACGAGAAAAGAAGGTAAATGGAGAATAAATCTACCTAAAATTATATTTTTAGGGATTCCATCACTTTATTTTTCTATAGGAACATTTATATATTATTATTGTCCAATAGTATTTGTTCAAGTAACGCTTTGCTATCCACTTAGGTTCTTTTTTCAAGGAAATTTTATATCAGTATTCCAAATAGTTTTAGGGTATACAATATCTACAAGTTTTATTAGGATAGAAAATTAATTATTATGTTCAATATCCATATATATTTAATATCATCAGTAATCAAAGGTTGCAATGGGATAGTTAGTTGTTTACGTTTTATTATTTAACTATGTACTAACGATTATTTATATAAATTTACCGATAAAATTAAAATTGAAAGGAAGCTATGATATGGGAACAGGAATTAAATTTGCTTATGATAATAATAGAGAAATTAAAGAATTATTTTCGGAATATACAGATATGCTGGTTAAAAATGACCTGAATTTTTCAAAATACATGGAATTGCAAAATTATGATTCTGAACTTGAACATTTATCAGATAAATATGGATTACCAGATGGTAGATTGTATATAGTAAAAGTTGAAAATGAAGTTGCTGGATGTATTGGTTTAAAAAAATTAGATGATGAAAACTGCGAAATGAAGAGATTGTATGTTAGACCTGCATTTCGTGGATATAAAATTGCTTTTAAGTTGGTGAAAATGATTATTTATGAGGCTAAAAAAATTGGTTATAAAAGTATGCTTTTAGATACTCTACCTTTCTTAGAAGGAGCGATATACTTATATAAAAAATTCGGATTTTATGAAATTAAATCATACAATAATAGTCCAATGGATACTTCAATTTATATGAAGCTTGATTTGTAAAGATAAATTCCAATTAAATTTGAGTTATTTCACATTTTTCAAAAATTATAAAGTAAGATTCTTTAAATTGGGAGTGAGTAGTTAAATGGTTATTGATTATAAATATGATATTTCAGTGGAAGATTATAATGTTTTACGCAAAGCTGTTGGTTGGAACGAAATTGATATTGACCAAGCACAGGTAGGCATAAGGAATTCTATTCATTTGATTACTGCAATCCACATGAATAAAACAATTGGATTAGTGCGTGTTGTGGGTGATGGAGGTTATGTTGCTATAATTGTAGATGTCATTGTTTTGCCTGATTTCCAAGGAAAAGGCATAGGAAAGAGTTTAATTAAGAAAATTATGAAACTCATTAACAGTGATTTGAAAGAAGGTCAATCTGTTTTTGTAAATCTCATGTCTGCAAAAGGCAGAGAATCATTTTATAGCCAGTTTGGTTTTTGTAAAAGACCAAATGAAAGTACGGGATGTGGGATGACTCAATGGATAAGAAAGATAAAATAAACTTAGTTTTCTGGTAATACTATTTTAAATTTTTAATTAAATATTGAAGATTAGATGTTACGAATTCGTAGAAAGATTGTGAATAATTCAAATAGAAGAGGTGGGGTCACATATGCTGGATGAATTAATTTCGGAGTTGAATACCCATGGTGTTAATTTTATAAAGGCAGTTGATATATCACTGCTTTCGGCAAAAGAAAATAGGGGGTATAACTTTGCTATTTTGATTGGAATAACTCTAAGCCCAGGGTATCTTTTCCGTCTATCAAAACAAAACATATTAGAACATTCCGAGTTTGGGGAAAAGGAACACCTTGCTGATGAACTTGCGGAATACACTGCTGATTTTATCATTTCAAAAGGATACAAAGCCTTTGCACAATCTGAAAGAAATCTAACTCATGGATTTTTTGATGAAAGCATGAAAAGTACACCACTTCCACATAAAAAGATTGCCATATTAGCTGGATTAGGATAGATTGGGAAAAATAATTTGTTAGTTACCCAGAAATATGGAAGTGCATTCTGTATGTGTACCGTTTTAACAAATACACCGTTATCTACTGAAAATGTGCCTATAATAATGCCTAAATGTGGGGAGGGTACTATTTGTAAGGACATATGTCCTACAGGTGCTATTCATGGATATACATGGGAAGTTAGTATGAATAGAGATTTTATAGTTAATGTATATCACTGTGATTGTTGTTTAAAATGTTTAGTGAATTGTCCATGGACACAAAAGTATATGAAAGATAATATTGCTAATCAAATGAGTATAATACACAGTTAATTTATTAGTACGTATCTTTCTTATAAGTTTAATATATTAAAACTAAGATTTGTACAAATTTTTAAAATATGACGCACTAAGAGGAGAATGATTTTTGAATAAAAAAAACTAATAATAATTATATTAATTATTTTTTGTATTATTTTTATTCCAAATATTGCAAACCGTATACGCTACGGTATTGATAAAATTACTGGAAACGTTAATATGTATGCTGAGATTGAGGGTATTGGAATTACAAAAATCCAAAATGATTATCCGTCTGTTGACCAAATATTTTTAGAAGGGGGTTCTATCAAAATTAGTAAAAAACAGATAAAGGGTGCAGAAGAAGTTTTTGTTTATGGAACAATTGTAAATAGTTTTGAAAAACCCAAATTAATAATAAATGGAATAGAAAATTTATATAGTGCGAGAATGAGTAATCAACAAATTATTTCTGCTTTTAGGTCTCCAACTTATATTATGCGGGGGTTTGCCTTTAATTTGGATTTAGATAAACTAAAATCAAAAAACACGCTAATCATCAGATGTAATGAAAAAGAAGAGAAGTATTTTTTATATAAGAGTGACTAAAGTGAGCAATTTTGGGAGTTAACTCCGCTCTGTGTAAAGAGATTAAGTTCGTACTATTATTCTTTATGCTAACTATCATAAAAAACATTTAAAACAGGAGGTATCTGCTATGTATAGGGAAGTTGAAATACTGAGCATTAATAAAGCGAAGAAGTTAGTTTATTATTACTTTTCAGCAATCAAGCAATTTGAAAAGACAGGAGCTATATGTTATCCATTTGATATGAAAAAGAAAAAACACTCCATTAAAAGAATTATAAATTCTTTTAAGTTATATTATGCTTGGCGAAATATGCAATTTCATAAAGCTTCGGAAAGTCCAGGTATGACTGAATGGCCCAAACTTTACTTTACAGATTGGAATATTATTAGAAATATCTTATTGTTCCTAATAAATAATAACTCACAGATAGAGGAGAAAGAAATCAACATAGAAAGTATGAAAGAAGATTATGAAAAGTTTGTTGAGATAGTAGATACCTATAAATTTAAGGATGAATTATACTATGATAAGGTGTATGTACTAATTAGGATAAAAAAGCCTTTTTTCTTCATAAGTGATATTATTTTTTGATTATGCTAAAGTCATATTTTTCTTTTATTGTGTCGCAACTGCAAAATATAGCGAGATAAAATTATTTATATAATAGGGGAAGGGGGCGAATTATGATTCGTTTAAGACCATATAAGTTAAGCGATTATGAATATATTTTAAATTGGTTTAACAATGAGTTCACTTTTAAACAATGGTGTGCAGATAAATTTACATATCCCTTAACTAAGGAGCAACTGGATGAGTATTATCACAATTATGAAAATGATGATAATGCGTGGATAATGACTGCTCTTAACGAAGAAGGAACGCCAGTTGGTCATTTTTTAATGCGAATGGCAGATTACCAAAATGAAAGTATCCATTTAGGATTTATTATTGTAGATTCAAAAATTCGAGGACAGGGATATGGAAAGGAGATGGTATCCTTAGCTATAAAATATGCTTTTGACATATTGAAGGTAAAGAGAGTTACTTTGGGTGTATTTGATAACAATTTTTCTGCCCATTATTGCTATAAAGCAATAGGATTTGTAGATGAAAAGTATAATGAAGGTGTATTAACATATGAAAATGATAAATGGGGAATTTACGAAATGGCAATAGAAAAATAATAATTATTAGGATAATGTGCAAAAGACTTTATTCGCTTCTTTACATAAATAAATATTATTTACAATATGAAAGGATATGAATTTAATGTTAAAGCTGGGGTTAATAAGTGGAACAGTAAAAATTGAAGAATATAATCCTGAATGGAAAGGTGAGTTTCTAAAAGATGAGAGATTATTGAAAAAGCAATTACAGGATTATGATGTTGATATACAGCATGTTGGTAGTACATCAATAGTAGGATGTTATGCTAAACCAATAATAGATATAGCAATAGGCGTTGAATCTTTAGAATATGGAGAACAACTAATTCCCGTATTATGTAATATTGGTTATATATATGATGGAGATGGGCATATACCTGGAAGGCACTTTTTTAAGAAGAAAGATGGAGAATTAAGTACGAATTACATACATGTAGAACCAATTAATGGTAAGCTGTGGAATAATCATATTTTATTTAGAGATTATTTAAATAAACATCCGCTAATTATTATAGAATATTCTAATCTCAAAAAACATTTAGAAAAAGATTGTTTTGATAATATAAATAAGTATGCCATAGGAAAAAATCCCTTTATCGAAAAAATTATTGAAACTGCAAAAGGAGAAAAAAACAAGCTTGTACAAAATGAAAATAATTTTTAGTTCAAATTTCTCATATATTGAGCCATTATCGTAGATATTTAATTAGGATTAGGATTATAAATGTGAAATGAGGAAGGGGTTAATAATTATGACAAATGAGGTAATTAAAAAGTGTATAGATAAAAATTGTATGATATTATGTGCAAGGTCAGGTGGTATAAATGTGGTAACAGGGAAAATAGTTTCTATAGCTGATAATTGGATTGAGGTTGAATGTAAGAAGAATACTGTACTTGTTAACGCTGAATTTGTACAAAGTATTGAAATAAATACTAAATAACTTATGAAATCTTATAGGCGTAGGGGTGAAAATACTGTGGAAAAAGATTATACAAAAGGTATACCAACACTACAAGAAGCAGAAATGTTATTAGAAGAGGCAGGGAAATTAAATCCAGGACCTTGGATTAATCATTCTATAAATGTAGGTAATGCGGCCCAGATAATTGCCCAGAATAGTCCAGGATTGTGTCCTGATGTTGCATTAGTTTTAGGAATGTTACATGACATAGGTAGAAGAGAAGGAATAACAGATATGAGACATATTTTAGATGGATATACCTTTGCCAAAGAGAAAAGGTTTTATCATGTTGCAAGGGTATGTATTACACATTCATTTGATTGTAAAAATATAAAATCAGGAATGGGGAAGTGGGATTGTACTAAAGAAGAATATGATTTTATAAAACAATACTTAGAAAATATTGAATATGATGATTATGATAAGCTTATACAATTATGTGACGCATTAGCATTGCCAAATGGATTCTGTTTAATAGAAAAAAGAATGATTGATGTAGCTTTAAGACATGGAATAAATGAATATACTACGCTTAAATGGAAATCAACATTTGAAATTAAAGATTATTTTGAAGATAAAATAGGAAAATCAATCTACAGGTTACTTCCAGGAGTAGCTGAAAATACGGTTGGTCTATAGTTGTATTTATTTAAATTTGATTGGTATAAAAATACACTATTTATTTATATAACAGGAGGGAAATATGTTATTTAACGATATAGAAACAGAAAGATTATTTCTTAAAAACATATCCATTGATGATAGAAATTTTATTTTCAGTCAGTTTTCAGATGATATAGTGACTAAATACCTACTCGATAGAGAGCCAGTAATTGATATGGAAGGTGCTGATGAAATAATCACACTTTATATACATCCTGAATCACAATTGCAACATCGTTGGATTATTGTGCGAAAATCAGATGGCATTAAAATGGGAACATGTGGGTTTCATCGCTGGAATCAGAAAGATTGTAATGTCCAAGTCGGCTATGATTTGAAAGAAAAATTCTGGGGAAATGGTTATATGCAAGAAGCAATGAAAGAAATCATCGCAATCGCTATGAACTCTATGCACATAAAGGAGATAAATGCGTTTATTTATATTGAAAATCAAAGGTCAATCCATCTTGCGGAAAACCTTGGGTTTGTTTTATCTGGTTCAAGTTATGAATTATTTAGAGATAAGAAATACTTGCATAATAGATACACGCTTTATCTCACAAATGAGCATATTTTTTAGTGTAAGTTAAGTCTGAACATTCATATAATGCGTACATGTTTTAAAATTTATAATTGAAAGGAGAATTATGAAAATTATTGAGACAGAAAGATTGTATCTGAGGGAGTTACTAATTGAAGATAAAAAAGATTTAATGAAAGTCCTTTCAAACCCTAAATCTATGGAATTCTATCCACATCCGTTCAGTGAAGAAGAGGTAGAAAGCTGGATTCAATGGAATATTGCAAATTATAGAAAATATAAACATGGACTATGGGCTGTAATGTTAAAAGAAGGTCAAGTATTTATTGGAGATTGTGGCATAACAATGCAAGATATTGGTGATGAAACTGTACCAGAAATTGGTTTTCATATCATTAAGGAATATTGTAATAAGGGATTTGCAACGGAAGTTGCTCTTGCCTGTAAGGAATATGCGTTTAAAGTTCTACATTATCACGAAGTATTTTCATATACCACAGTACGAAATATTCCATCAAAAAAAGTTGCGGGGAAGATTGGTATGCAGGTTTATAAATATTTTGAAAAGAATGGTGAAAAACAAATTGTTCAAGTTGCAAGTAATGATTAGTTCGTAAACGTATTAAACAATAGTACAATCTTATGTAACAATGTTATCATATGTTTTAAAAGGAAGGGGTAGAAAGGGAATAAAGGGAGATAAATTATTAATAGTAAAATAGGCAAGTAATTTATAGCGTATTCGTATTAATAACACTCTGATTAAGTAAATATTTTGTCTGGGTTTGTAATCTAATGTGACATAAGACAGATGTGGGACAACTCATTAAATAATAATTTGTAGAGGTGATTTCATGAAAGATTTAGTATTAAAGAAAGTGGAAATAGACTATGGAGATGACATATTTTCATATAAGAATGAGTTTATTTATAATAATGAATCAATGGATGGAACAGGTTTTTTAAGAAATACGAATTCACCACAAGAATATATTGAAAAATCATTATTAAATGAAACAGATGAAGTAGATGGAAGAAAAGTTACAGCAACACAATTATTAGCAATTAGGAAAAGTGATAATTGTATTGTAGGAATGATACAAATAAGGCATTTTCTAAATGATTATCTTTTACAATATGGTGGACATATAGGATATTCGGTAAGAAAGTCTGAAAGAAATAAAGGATATGCAAAAGAAGAATTAAGACAAGCATTAATTTATTGTAAGGACATATTACATATTAATAGAGTTTTATTAACTTGTGATAATGATAATTTGGCTTCTAAGAAAACTATATTATCGCAAGGTGGGATTAAAGAAAATGAAGTATTTCTTAAAGCTGAAAATTGTGTTATTGAACGATATTGGATAGATTTATAAACTCTAATTTGTAGAGTTGATGTAAGATAATTTTGATTGGGTTATGTCATAACTTACATAAAGGTTACATCAATAGTAGGTCTACGATATATGAACAGTTGTAGTTGTGATTTATTACCAAGAATATATATTAATAAAGATAGGGGGAGAATAGTAATGTTTTTAAGTAGAGTTCAATTATTTATCGCAACAAAAATGTTAAATATAGTATTACCTGTCCTAATTTTATTTGGCCTTTTTCAGTTTGGGAAAGGGAATCTTATTGATTGTATTATATATACTTTCTTTGTGGGTAATTTCATATTTTTATTATTTAAGACTGCTCCTTGGGAATTTACAAACTACTATATCAGATATGTATTAGTTTCAATTTATTTAATAGTTTCGTTCAGAAATCTTATTTTTATTAACACAGGGATACAAGGTATATTTGGCATTAAAGTTTTGATTGATGTTTTAGTTTTAATTACATCTTTAATTTTAATGTATTTTAATATTGGTTCTGTTCGTGCTTCAAAGAAGCCAAAGGATTGTATAGATTTATCATTACCATTTAAAGAGGGTAAATATATTATAACAGATGGTGGAGATGGTGCAATTAGTTCATTGCTCAATTATCATAATAAAGCTCAGATACATAAAAATGGGAAATCCAATACTTCTATGAGATTTGCGACTGATATAGCCAAGCTAAATAAAATTGGATTTACAGTAAAAAATGTTCTCACTAAAGAAAATAAAGATTATGAGATATTTCACGAAAAGGTATATTGTCCATGTGATGGTACTGTAGTTGAAATAGTAAATGGAATAGAAAACAACATCCCATTTAGTAGAATATATCCTTATAATGTTGGAAATCGGATAATATTAAAAAAAGATAATTATTATATAGTTATGGGACATTTGTCGAAGGACAGCATTGCGGTAGAAGTAGGTGACAGTGTGAAATTAGGACAATTATTAGCAATAATAGGGAATAGTGGATTAACTCCTCGACCTCATTTACATATGCAAGTATCAAAATGCGAAGATGGACAATATTGGCAGGGTAAGAGTGTACCTATATTTTTTAATGATTTATATTATCCAATGAAGAATAAAATCATTATAGTTTAGTCAATCAGTATGTAGTATTTTGTATTGAATGTTTTTTTGTATGTACAGTATTCATCATTACTAAGAGTAATGGGGAAATTAATTCAAAATAAAATTGAGTTATGTCGTAACCTTCTTATAGTATGTCACAGCAGTATTTATTTTGGAACAAAATCATTTAATCTTGGGAGGTGTAATTGATGATTAAACGGGAACAAATCATTAAAAATTATTTTCAATCCTGGTTAGACAAGAATGACGTAATTTTAACAGCAACCTTTGACACAGAAATAATCTATAGTGAATCTTATGGACCTGAACATTAAGGATTAGATAGTATTAAAAGATGGTTCAAAGACTGGAATAAACAAGGAACAGTAATAGAGTGGGATATTAAACAATTTATTCATCAAGCAAGTATGACTGTTGTTGAATGGTATTTTAAATGTGAATATGACAGAAATATTGGGGAATTTGATGGTGTATCAATGATTGAATTTAATGATGATAATTATATTATTAGTTTAAAAGAATTCCAATCCAAAATTCCACATTACTATCCTTATAAGTAAAAAGGGCATAAAGGGTGAAACATTATTAATAGTACAATATGCAAGTATTTTATATTGTATTTGTATCAATAACACTCTGATTAAGTAAATAGTTTGTGGGGTAGGTATTTAAAGACGAAGTAAAGATAATATGCAGACAAATATTAATTTGTAATGAAAATAATATACAAGGAGAATGTAGAATGAGAGAAATTATAAGAACAGAAATAGACAAAGAATGGGCACACTCTGCGATTGTTGAGGCAGGGGATTATGTTTATATCAGCTATTGCATGAAAAATGAGGGACAATCAATCGAAAACCAAGTAAATGGTGCATTTGATGTTTTGAGTGAAAGACTTGAAAAGATAGGCTTAACATTGAAATCTGTAGTACAAATGGATTGCTTATTTAGAGATATTAAAGATTTATAGTTTTTAGGAGAAATAATAAAGGAAAGATTTGAAGGAAAATATCCAGCAAGAAAGGCATATCAAACAAAGTTTATTAGAGATGAAATTGACTTTCAGGTTGACGCAATAGCTTTCAGAGAGAATTAAATAAATTCCAATTTGTAGAGAGGTTTAATATATAAGGAGGAAGTATTTTATGTATTATAGTTATGTAATGGGAATAGATAATTCGATTGATGAATTAAAAAAAGATGGATTTGTTATAGAACAAGATGGGAATAATCACATGATATGTTTTCCAGAAAATAAAGCAATAGTTTGGGAAAAGTATATATCAAAACACTTAGAACTCCAATATTGGAATGAATACATAGCGGATAATAGTATCGTTTTTTTGTTTCACTTACAAGATGGAATTAGAAGGTATGAGGTCTATAACTACAAAGATGATGAGGTTCTTGCCCTTTGCGAAAAGCTATGTGAATGCAAGTTTGAGTCAATAAAAGCTATGTTGGTAGGAAACCATTTTTATAAAGATAAAATTAATTAGTATAGATTGTTAAATTTCAATTTGTAGATTTGAATTAACATAATTTTAGACTCAGATGTTTCGTATTTTTCATTAAATGCGTCACGTTAGTACAGAAATGTGACTTATAAATGATATAAACAGCTCAATAAACAATAATTTGAAGGGAAGTTTCATTATGGGAGAATTATCAAAACTACCTAATATCGGAAAAGAAGTTGAAAGTCAGTTGAATAAAGTAGGTATATTTACTTATGAAGAATTAAAAGAAAGTGGTTCAGAACAAGTGTGGCTGAAAATACAAGAAATTGATAATTCTGCATGTATTCATAGATTGTTAGCTCTGGAAGGTGCAATTTGTGGTGTTAAGAAAACAGTATTGCCTCAGGAACGTAAAGCAGAATTAAGTGACTTTTATAAATGGCATAAAGTTAAATAAAAAAGGTGGCAAATCTATGAAAATAGAATTTTATGAGTTAGGCAAGGTTGATGAAGAAAATCTAAAGTTCACAGTAATATCAAGTGTGTATCAAGGAAAATGGATTTACGTTAGAGACAAACAGCGGGAAACGTGGGAGATTCCTGGTGGACATAGGGATGTAGGTGAAGGTATTGATAATACTGCTAAACGAGAGTTATTTGAAGAAACTGGTGCAATAGAATTTAACCTAAGACCCATTTGCGATTATTCTATTTGTGATTATTCTATGAATAATTCTAATGACAAATCATATGGAAGGCTATTTTTTAGTCAAGTAAGAGAGATAGGTGATTTACCAATTTCAGAAATAGGCGAGATTATGTTATTTGACGGATTACCAGAAAATCTAACATATCCTGAACTTAATTGGCTTATGTATAAAAAAGCGGTTCATTTAAAATAAAATACTTAGTAATCATAAAGCTATCAACCTACCAGGCCCTTGTGTATATCATTTTCTATTTTTACTTGTATACCGTAAATTACAATTAAAACTAAATAAGAAAAAAATTAACCCCTTAGCTATCTATTTTGATAAATAGATAGCTAAGGGGTTATAGTTGGCACACACTATAATTTTTCTATTTAAAGAAATTGGAGTTTCCTTAAATATTATATTCACACACATAATTAAAGAATATTTGTACAGGGAGATGTATTGGGTAAATCTAAGTTTCGTAAAAGATTTATGGTCTACATTTAGTATAACAAAAAAAATATAGAATGTAACGAACACAATAGGCAATAAAGCCAATTTAATTAACACTATAGGCAATAAGGAGATTCCCAATTTGTAGATAAATATTAAAATTGAAATTTTAGATAACTGTTGGAGAATAACAATATAAGTTATACCCTGTTTGTTGCCAATGAACAACGCAACATAATAGTAAATGTGTTGAGGTATGTTATTTTTCTATGGATAGAATTAAGAAATTATAGTATAAGTGAAACATAAATACATATAATCATAGGAAAGTGAGTGGAGCATAATTAGATGTAGGTTAAATAAGTATTAATATCCCTTTTTTACTTTGGTTATGGTATAATTTGTTTAAATTAAAATTGTTTGCCCAGGTCGTAGGTTCGAGTCCTACACTCCCAACGCTCACAATCATAAGTATTTGTGCTACTAAGCAACTTGCGGAGGCTATAATTAAAGTTACTATTGGAAATTTAATTGGCTCTCTCAAGGAAAAGTATGAAAGGATGTGGTGTGTTATGAATATCTTATTTGTAACTATAGCTCTATGTGGTATTTGCAGGGGGTTAGCTCAGTGGTAGAGCATGTGATAAAGTTAAATCAGCATAGAGCTTAAATCAAAAGTTAAGCACCTTTAGGGTGCTTTTTTAAGTTGAAATAAATATAAAAGAATGTCTATTTGTAATAAAATAATATTCAATTAGTTAATTTAAAATTGAGATACTTTATGTTTCTACAAAAATATAGAATTAGTATTCCTATGAAAGTTAAGGGGGAATTGGGATATGGGGTTTATATACGAAAAAGAAGAATTTGAACAATTATTTAATAAACAGCCAGTCATTGTAATGGATACAAATGTTCTTTTAGGACTGTACAGTTTCACACCAGAAACTATAGAAGATATTATTGGTTCATTTGAAAATAATCTAAACTTATTTTGGTTACCTAAGCAGGTATATTTAGAATATATAAGGCATTACGAAGAAATACGCAAACGTGAAGCAAACCGATTTCAAAATTTGAAAGAGGAAATCTGTAAAGCACTTTCTGATACGATAGGTGTGGTATCGAAAAACTATAGTGCATATAACAAATATAAATTACCAGAAGTTGATGATAGTAGAAATAAGCTTGTAGAGAATATCAACAGTGCTATGAAAACTGCAAAACAGGATTTAGAAAAACTGCAAGTTGTTCATAGTAAACATATATCATGTATAAGTGAGCAGAATGACATTATATATAAGTTTGTAACTAATATGCAAGGGGTTAGTTGTACAGATGGGTTTTCAATGTTAGAACTAATTGATATTTATGAGGAAGGAGAAAAGAGATACAAGTATAAAATGCCACCTGGGTTTACTGATATTAATAAACCAGATAAGGGTGAAGAATATTCAGATTTTGTAATGAGGAAATATGGAGATTTAATTATTTGGAAGGAAATACTTAGAAAGATAAAAGATAAAGACATGAATCTTATATTTATTGAAAATGAAGTCAAAGAGGACTGGTGGAACTATAGTAAAAGTAGACCCAAGAGGATACCATTAATTTTGGAAGAAGAATTTTATAAGGAAGCGGGAAATAATTCGGATTTTTACATGGTAACAGTTGATGAATTAATAAGTCATTTTGGAAATCATTTAAATATTCAGCCAAACTCTATTTTAGAAATAAATAAAAGAATGGGATTTATAAGAAAGATGGAGGCTTACTTAACATCAAATCAATGTAATATAGTAGAACATTATATTAATAATAATGCAATGGAAGAAATAATAGAAAATATCAACGATAGCTTAATAGATATAGCATTTGAAGGTGGGCAGATTGAAAATGTTGAGGACAGTAAGATAGTTGGTATTAATGTGAGGGAATGTTCGTTTGATTATGACCAGAATGAATGTCAGATAATAGTAAGCACGAAAATAAATGTGGAATGTAGTGCTAATGTATCCATGAATATTGGAAAAAAGGCTAATTTACCAACAGATATTTATGCAACATTTAAAGCACATGCCTATTTTTATTTAAACATTGATAATGAAAAAGAACCTATAAATGCTATTGAATACGAAACAGTAGAATTTGATGATTTTGAGTTTGAGAGTATTAGATATAATGAAGAAAATGGATGTTTTAGTGTTACAGATGTAGAGGAATATGATTATGATGTTAAACCTTTTTATGTAAATACATGCCCTGATTGTGGAAAAGATTTTACTGTTGAAAATGATGGTGGTAATGGATTTTGCAGTGAGTGTGCATTAGAACATTAAAATTGAATATTTAATAAAAAGCATAAGATAATTATATTTTGATTTAATGTTTATTTGTTTATAAAGATTAAATGCATATATATAAATACATTAGATAGTAATTTAATATGAAGTCTTATATAAAAGAGGTTATAATATAATAGATAAGTATTATATTTGAAAAAGGGGGATGATGTTATGAGTATGGGAGAAATTAAAGAAATTCTTAAAAATTATTCTTCACGTAATTTATTTACAATAACTCTTAGGATGTTGACCGACCATGATAATAATTCTGTGAACTTACCAGAAAGTGAAGAGATAATAAAAAAGACTAAAAGTATATGTGATACAATTAAAAAAACAAAGAGTAACACAATATCAGGAAAACAAGCTTATTCACTTCTTGAATTTGTTGCTAATAGTATAATAGTTTATGGAAATACTACCGATGAAATAGCTGTAAAAAATTTGTACAGAAGTTTATTATAAATAAATTTACAAATAGAGACGAATCTTTTAGTAGAGAAATTTATAAAGAAATAAGAGCAAATTACCTTTTAAGGTATTTGTTCTTATTTTTTTGATGGATTCATTATTGGATTTATTGAATATGTAATATTGTTGACTATCTGCAATAGAGATAGCACAGCATTTGTATTGCAGATAGTTACTATTAAATATATAATTTATATATGGAAAATAATAAGTGAAGCAATGCAGATAACTCTAATAATTATCTGCATTATTTATAAGTATTTTTGAATTTTACACAATATAGGTGAGGAAAGATAACAATTAGCAATAAAGCCATTTGTTCAAATAGAGATTCTGGCAATAATGTTGAACTTTACACAATGACATTTGGGAGACTATTATGTAAAATTAGTTATATTCAAGCAAAATAAATAAAAGTTATTTAAGAATACTGCAATTAAGATAAAAATTATAGTAAATACGATTGGAGGTGAAATTTATGAATATGACTTACCCCCTGAAAGACAAAAAACAAATAGATATGGTTAAACTTTATTTAAAAAGTAAATCAATCCGTAACTACCTTTTATTTACATTGGGAATTTCGTCGGCCCTCAGAATTTCGGATATACTACGCTTAACGGTATCGCAATTATACGATGGTCACAAAGCTACAGATTTTATTGATGTAAAAGAAAAGAAAACAGGAAAAAGTAAGAGATTTGCAACTTCTCCAAACTTACAAAAAGCTATTAAGGAGTTTATAAAAGAGTACAAACCAGAACAAAATGAATATGTTTTTAGTAGTAGAAAAGGAACAAATAAACCAATTACAAGACAAAGAGCTGTTCAGGTTCTTACAGAGGCTTTAGATATGTGTGGTCTATCGAATATAAATTTTGGCAGTCATGGAATGAGAAAGACTTTTGCATATCATTGTTGGAAAAATGGAACCGATATAACATATCTAATGAGAATTTTAAATCATTCTTCGCAAAAGGAAGTATTACGCTACATTTCTGTAGAACAAGAAGAACTGGATGATATTTATGTTAATCTAAATTTATAATGATTTTCAATAAAGAATCAAATAAGATGAAAACACTATGGTAATTCTCTTTTAAAAAAAGGGAATTTTTGTGACTATAGTGTTTTTTTTTATTCCTACATTTACGTTAGTAAAGGAGAGTATTAATATGAGCAAAGAAATTGAGATAAGTAAGAAATATAAGAAACATATAAAAGAAGAAAGGGGGGTAGGGGAAGGGAAAGATTATATACCTTGGACTAAGATACATGAATTTTCTTCTAAAGGCAGAGCTACAAGAATCATGGGATTAGTTACAAAGCGAATTCATCATTTTAATTCAGATAATCAACTTAGAGCCTTCCTAATCTTTGAAGCAAGTGATTGTGTTATAGATATTCGGGAAACTTACCCACTTTTAGATTTAATGAAGGTGATAGATGATAAAGAGGATTTATCATTAGATAAATTTAGAGACAAGACTTCTGGTGAACAGTTTGTAATAACTACTAACTTCTTATTAACAATAAAAGAAGCGGATGGAAAAATAAAATATATAGCAAGAGCTGTAAAGAATTGCACTGAGTTAAGTAAGAAGATAACTATAGAAAAGCTTGAAATAGAGAGAAGGTTTTGGATGGCTAAAAATGTAGATTTTAAAATCATAACTGACAAAGAGTTAAATCGTAATCTTTGCAAAAACCTTCAATGGATTAGAGAAACTATTTTAGATGGTCCAGAATTAATGCCAAAGAGAGAAGAACTTTCATCTCAGCTATATTTTTATATGTTTAATAATAGAAACATTATCCTAAAAGATTTATTTAAGGATTTTGAAGGGAGAAGTGAGATTGAAAAAGGAACAGCATTATATTTATTCAGGTATTTGCTTGGTATAAAAAGAATTGTTGTAGATATGACAAAAATAATTGATTTTAATTGTAGAGTTGAAGATTCATTAAAATTTTTAGAGGAGGCGTAAAGTATGTATATATATGAGAATATGCTAATTAAGTATAAAGAACTCACAGTTTCCAGGGTTTTATATGTGGATAAGGTGGATGGATTTTTAGTGGCTGTGGATATTAAAGAAGATAAATGGCCATATATGTGTTCTATATCTAAAATAATAGAAGATTTGAAGGAGAAAAGGTCAGAGGTAATAGAAGATACATTTATACGGATAGTTAATGAAGAAAATATAAGTACAGCAGAAAAAGAAAAAAGAGAATCTTCTTGGCAAGTAGTTAAGTTTATATCATCAAAGACGGAAGGGGTAGAGATTTACGTTAGTAAATATAGAACACCTATTATAAAGGAAGCTACCAAAGTGTTTGGGCTAAGCTACAATACAATAAAAAGTTACATGGTTAAATATTGGAAGCATGGAAAGATAAAGAATGGATTATTAGCGAATTATAATAATTCAGGAGCAAAAGGGAGGGATAGGAGGGCAGGCACTATCAAAAGGGGACGACCTGCACTTGGGGGAAGAGCGGGGGTAAATATTAATGAGGATATTAAAAAGATGTTTATGAAGGGGTTAAATAAATATTATTATACAAATAAACAAAATAATTTAAAGACGGTCTATGAGTTGATAATAAGGGATAATTTTGTACAAGAATATATTGAGGAAAAAGGAGAAAAGGTACCAATATTAAAAAACATTTCAGAGATTCCAAACTATGGACAATTTTTTTATTGGTTCAATAGATTGAATAGCACAAAGAAGGAGATAACAAAGAGGTATGGTGAAAGAATATATAATCAGCAGTATAGAACTATTATAGGAAGTTCAACGCAAGAGGCAGAATTGGGTCCAGGTGTCTTATGGCAAATAGACAGCACAATTTTTGACATTTATATCGTAAGTTCATTAAATCGTAACAAAATTTTGTTAAGGCCCGTTCTCTATTTGTGTATTGATGTGTATTCGAGACTCATAGTTGGCGTTCACTTAACATTGGAATCATTTAATTCATATAGTGGAGTAATGTTAGCCCTTATTAATGCAATGACAAGTAAAGTTGAATATTGCAAGAAATATGGGATTGAAATAACGGATGAGGAATTTCCATTCTGTACGCCTCAAACTATTCTGGCAGATAGAGGTGAATTGGTTAATAAGCAAATTGAGACAGCAATTGAGAATCTGGGTATTTCAATTCAGCAAAGTCCCGCCTATAGAGCCGATTACAAAGGTATTATTGAACAGTCATTCCACCTTATGAATTTAAAAGTAAAGCCCTTTACAGATGGAGTAGTGGTTAATGGTAAGAATAGAATAGATAGGGGTGAAATGGATTATCGTTTAAGGGGGACGCTTACGTTAGAAGAGCTAACAAAAATTATTTTGAAATCCATAATTTTTCATAATAACTCTCATGTACTTTCAGAGGAAGTATCAAGGGAAATGTTATTTGAAGAAAGTATTGAAAAAATCCCATTGAAGATATGGAACTATGGAGTAGAAAATAAAAAAGGGCTTCTTCGTAAATTACCTGCTGATGTTATAAAGACAAATCTTTTACCCGCTGAGACAGCTAAATTGACTTCACGTGGAGTCTTATTTAGAAAAATGCTATATGCTTCGGACTACACGTTAAAGGAAGGATGGTTTTCTAATGCGAGGGTAAAAGGAAATTCCAGTGTGCGAATATCTTATAATCCATTGGATTTAAGCACTATACATTTTATTGGAGACGGTGGAAAGACATTTCATACCCTTACTTTAGTTGAGCATTTAAAAAAATACAGTAATAAAAGCGAATACGAGATTGAAGAATATTTTAGTCAGGAAAAAGAATTAAATGAGAAAGCAAAAGAAAAGGAACTTTCAAATAAAATAAAGCTCTTTAATGAAATTGAAAGTATTGTGGCTAACGCAAGAGGTGAAGCGATAGATAGCAAGGATAATACATTATCTAATAGAAAAAGATTAAGTGGAATAAAGGAAAACAATAGAGCCGAAAAAGAATTATATAGAGAAAGATTAGCATTTTCTAAAAATGAAAATATTGAGGTAGATATGGTTGAAGAAAATAATGAAAACAATGAAAATATGGTTGAAGAAAATAATGAAAACAATGAAAATATGGAATATAAAGAAACTGAGTTAGAAATTTTCGGGAACGTACAAGAAGAATACTGGGGTGATAGCTATGAATAAGATACTTTTGCCGAATGGTATTGAGGCTGTTGAAGCAGAGTACATTACATCTCCTATAGAAGAGTATAATAACAATCCATTTATACAAAGTTTACCGCCGTTAATAGATAAGGAGAGTATTGTTAGAAAATTATTGTTAAATCAACCCTTTGATGTTGAGGAGAGAAAGCTCGATGGGTCAATAAGGGGTCATATAATTAAAAGACTTTACAAAGTATTCCAACCATTGCCTATTCATGTGAAAATATGGAACATGATTGACTCACTAATTAGACAGGGATATATTTCGAGGAATCCGTTTAATAAGGATTATAGAGGGATAATTAGTAGAAACGGTGATAAAACAAATGAAAGAGTATTTACTTTAAATAGAAGTACAAGCTTTACAACTACAGCAAGTTGTGGGTTGATTTCTGGATATAGTGGTATGGGAAAAACGACTACGGTTAATCGTTGTTTAAGCCATATTCCCCAGGTAATATGCCATAATTATTATAATAATACCCATTTTAATCAAATGCAACTTACATGGTTGAGACTCGAAGCTCCGACAAGTCTAAAATCTTTAGCACTTCAATTTTTTATGAAAGTTGATTCTATATTAGGTACGGATAACTTAAATCGGTATATATCTAAAAATTTATCTACTGACGCATTACTTTCTTTAATGGGGACTGTATCATGCAATATAGGATTGGGATTAATTATTATTGATGAATTTCAAAATCTGAATCGTAACGGAGTATCACAAATAATGAATTTTCTGGTGAGTTTAATAAATAGCTGTGGGGTATCTTTGATATTTATTGGTACGCCAGCTTGTTACGATATTTTTTCAAAAGAGTTAAGAATAGCGAGAAGAATAACAGGAAATGGAGAGGTTATTTGGAATAATATGAGTAATGACCAAGAATTCAAGTTATTATTAAAAGCTATTTGGAGGTATCAGTGGACAAGGAAACCAGTAGAATTATCAGAAGAAATGATTGACCTGTTCTATGATTGCACACAAGGAATATTGGATTTGGTATTGAAGCTTTTTGTAAATTCAATGAAAAGAGCTATTGATACTGGCATAGAACAAATAACTAAGGCTATAGTTATTAATGTATGTGAAGAAGAATTTAAGTTTACGCAACCAATTGTTCAGGCTATTAAATCAGGTAATATATATAAAATGAATGATTATGAGGATATTAGAAGAATCGAAACTATAAGAAGTATGTCCAATAGTTCTAATAAAAAAGGTAGAGGAGATAGTGAAGTAAAGCATACTGTTAATATCATAGAGAAAGAACCGAATAAAATTAAGAGAAGAATAAAAATTCAGGATTTAGCTGAGGATGATTTGAGAAGAGTTGTTAGTGATGGGATTTCGCAGGGTAAAAGTGAATATGACATTCTTAACGAGAAAGGATATATTGATAATATGGATTTTTTTAGACTCGGGGTTGGATTATGATGAATTGCTTTCCAGTTTTGTATCAAGATGAATTATTTTATAGTATAGCGGCCAGATATAAAAGGATGTGTGGAATATTCAGTAAAAAAGCATTGTATCGAGATTTTTGTAATACAGAAGAAAGGCAAATATTTATGTATTTACCTTTGCATATTAAAGCGTTGGTAGGGAACTTACCATATAGTACAAAGATAACTGAAAGCTATATTATTAATAATCATACAATGTATCCATACTTAACATCTTTTTTATCTAATGATAGGGCAGATATAATATATAGTGAAATGTTAGCAGGGTCAAAGAAGAACTTGCTTACTTATGTGGGTGCGAATTCGACTAACTCGAGGTTTGATAAACATTTAAAATATTGTAATCAATGTTATAAGGAGGACCTAAATAAATTAGGAGAAAGTTATTGGCGAAGGATACATCAAATACCAGGGGTATTATTTTGTAAAAAACACAAGAGCAGACTTATTGAAAGTGATGTACCAACGAATAATAATGTTAATGATTATTTCTGTGCTGATGATGTTATAGGCAATAGCATAATTACATCAAATAAGGATAAAAGCTTATTTGAGTTTTATGAACTTAATATTAAGTATATTGAAGGGGTAGAATGTTTACTGAATAGTAAGGTGCAGAGAAAGGACAATAGCTTCATAATAGATTATTACCTTAGTAAGTTAAGAGAAAAGAAATTAGCTTCTCGTAGTGGGTCTATATATATGAAGGAATTTTTAAAGGAATTTAAGGAATTTTATCCTGCAAGCTATTTATACAGCATGAAGAGCTATTATGATTGTGATAATGCGAACAATTGGTTAAGGCTATTTATTAGAAAAGATAAAAAGAGCAAAAGTGTATTAAGACACATATTATTAATGCAGTTTTTAGGTGTAGACATAAAAGATGTATTTAAAACTAATGATGTTGAGCATAAAAAAATTGTAGCTGTTATTAATAAACCGAGGTTAGACATTGGAGAACGAAAAGAACAATGGTTAAGGATAATAAAAGAAAACCCAGGAGCAACAAGAAGGCAATTAAAAGATATAGGTAAGGGTATATACACATATATCTATAAATATCAAAAGGAATGGTATCATAAAGTCACTCCAATTTATGAAAATATAAAGCCAAAAGGAGATATTGTAGATTGGAGAGAACGAGATAAGAAATGTTTGAAGATTGTAAGAAGCGTTGTTGTAGAGTTATTGAGCAAGCCAGAAAAGCCCATTAGGATTACTAAAAATAAAATTAGACGAGAGTGTGGAATAACCAGTTATTTTAAAAGCGAAAAACTTATAAAAACTCACGAGTACATAGATTCTGTGGTGGAAGATATTGATACGTATAGAAGAAGAAAAATAAAGTGGGCTATTGAAGAGATGAATGAGAAGGGTATAAATACAACCTCTTATAAAGTACACATTTATGCTGGATTTGGGGAAGTGAAGGGTAGAGATATAATAAGTTTAATTTGTGATATGCTTATAAAACATGATATATAATATAAGCAATAATTTATAAATATATATAAATAGTAGTAAAACATATCATATTATCAATATATAAATGCTGGAAAACATATATGAATTTTATATATTTAGTAAAAAATAATATATACTTAACATGAGATAAAGAGTATAGTTAGGTTGAATAAATTTATTGTTAAGAAAATTACAGAATATGTGATTCATATTATTCGTTGTTTGTAGAGTATGTATAATTCTAAACCAGATACATAAGGATAATACTTTATGACCAAAAGTTTATTAAAGTAACGATTATTTTTGAATTACTTAACTATAATGGAGAAACAGATGAAGTAATATATTCTATAAATGATAAATAGTATCTAATCTTAGAAATAAAAATTTTATAAATAGAAGTGCTATGATAAATAAGAGTAATTTGGAGGTTAATATATGGATGTCGCAATACAATATAAGGGTAAATATAAAGGATATGATGTATATGAGTCACCAGAGTGTCACGGTTTTATGTCTACTATTATTAAAAAAAAGGAAGGTAAAAGAGTAATTTTATATAATGGAGAGATATGTAATGATTTTCTTTCAGAAGAATTTAACGCAATGATTGAACATGAAATCGGACATATTGTATTAAAACATTCTCCTTCTAATATTAATGTAATGTATGAGAGTGAAGCTGATTTATATTCGGCTAAAGAAGTAGGCGTAGATGTTATTATTCAAACCTTAATAAGAGCAGTAGATATAGTTAATAAATTGAATGATGTAAAAGCAAAGAATCAATTAATTCAAAGAATAAAAATACTTGAAGAATATAAAAGTAATTGTTAATAGTAAGGATAAAGTTACTTATATTATAAACATAAATAGGAAGCAATGGACTAATAGCGTTTATATCATTTCTATACAACTATGCACATTAGAAAAAGACATGCTTCTTCAAATAAAGTCTTGACTAAATTAAAACAAAGTTTTGCTCCAAAAGTTAATCGGATATACACTCGATTAGCTTTTTTCGCATTCCATCCCAATCTAAAATTTAAAACAAAGACAACTGTTCATAAATACAATACCTTTTCATACTTATAGATATATGATTGTTAGTGCTAAGGTGAGAATTAGTATATATTTTTAGAAATATAGAATGACTATAAAAACAAGATGTAGCTATCTTTAGAGAGAGCTAACGATAATAGTTGTATTGAATTGCAAAGAAAATTTGTCGTTATGTAGAGATAAAGATAATATATTAAGAATAAAGAAGGAAAAACCAATTATAAAGAGAATAATATACTATATGGGAAAAATGTAAATTGTATATATTGATTAGTGATGATTTAACATTAAACTCTTACAATATATACAAATGTAGTGAAAATATAGTGTGGGGGTGATTGTTTTGGGTTTACCTATTTTAGATGGAGCTGATGTTGAAAAGATAATACCTAATTGTAAGGTTATGGGAGAACCTTTTAAGGGGGGACAAAAGGTAGTGTTTCCATGTTTATTTAACGAAAAAAAGAACGCATTAAAATTTATGTTGATTGAATCAGATTTGGCACAGTCAGAGGAAAATGAAGATACTTCGTCTATATTGGACAGAGTAACAGCAAGGGCATATAGAGAAGTTCAAATTATTGATAAATGTAATAATCCATATATTATTAAGTTGGGAGATATAGGTTTAAATAAAACTATATATGAGGACCAGCATTTGTTGTATTTTTCAGAGGAATGGGTAGAAGGTACAGATTTAAAAGAAGAATTAACTCAACGAGGAACTTTTAGTATTGAAGATGGGCTTAAAGTTTGTATGCAGATGGCTTCAGCGATTTCAGAATTATGGAAGCTGAATAAAATCCATAGAGATATTAAACCAGGAAATATAGTGCATGATAGTGAAACAGGTAATTATATATTGCTTGATATGGGGTTTGCATTTGATTTAGAAGATAAATCTTTAACAGAGTTTGGAATGGTACCAGGTACAAAAATATATCTATCCCCTGAACAACTTATCCCAGATAGGAAAAGGCAAATGGACTTTAGGTCGGATTTGTTTAATTTGGGAACAGTTTTATATGAAATAATGACAGGAAGGCACCCTTTTTATATTAAAGGAATAATTGACGATGAAATATACAAGAGAATCTTGTTATATAATCCTCCACTACCTTCAACGATTAACAAAAAAATCACAAAAGAATTTGACGAAATTATAATGAGGCTACTATCTAAGAAACCTCATATGAGATATAGGACTTGTGAACAGCTTATCAATAAAGTTAATGAAATATAATGGATAGAGGAGGGGTAATAATGGCTATATATGCACAGCAGGGTTATGGTAAGTCAGATAAAATAAGTAGAGGCATAGAAGATGGGAATATTAGTGGTATAGTATTAAGCCCAAAAGATGAAAACCCAACTAAAATGCAAGAGTATATAAATTATATTATGGGTAAATATAAAGATGTTGAAATAATATTTGACCCGCAGTTTTATGTTTCTACTATATCTCCCGCAAAAGAGGGAAATTTACTGAAATATGATTATTTTAAACCTAATCTTAATAGGGCCAATTTTATGAAGCATAGTGATATTTTGGAGTATATTGTAAAAACCATTGATTATCAGTATAATTTGAACTTAGATAAGATAGTATCACCAACAATAATTGTTGATGATTTTAATGACCCGTGGAGTCAAATTGCTTTAACAATGGCTCAGGAAGCAGAAGCATATAATTTAACAAAACCTGGCTCAAAACCTCTATTAGTTTCAATTTGTTTTAATGAAACAGCACTAAAAAATAGTCAAGCGGTAAATCAATATTTGGACATGCTTTCATTATTAGACGTAGCAGGATTTTATATTTCTGTTAGGCGAGAAGAAAAAAATTCAGCATTAGAGATAGAACCTAATATATTATCGAAACTAATGTATTTTAATTATATACTCTCATATATTAATGAGTATGAAGTTATTCTTGGATATACAGATTTTGTTGGAATACCGCTATATTGTACTGGTATAAAATCAATATCGACAGGTTGGTTTAATGGTTCAAAACAGTTTACTTTATCGAAATTTCAGCCATCTACTGGAGGCAGGAGACCATTGGCAAGATATACCTCTAAAGAATTATTAAATTGTATTTTGCAAATACCAGAGTTGCAAACTACATTTGATTTGGGTATGATAAAAAGTGTAATATCTAACTCTCAATATGATTCTGTATTAAAAGTAAATCCAGGTGGCGTTCCATGGCCTCCAGATGTTCAGTGTTTACAGCATTGGGAAGTATTAAGTGAAATAACTAAGAAAATAGATACTATAAATAGTATTGCTGGTAAGTTAGATTATACATTAGACTTAATAGACAAAGCAAAAGTTTTATATTCAAAGTTAGACAATAAGAGGATGGTTTGGCAAACTTCACATCATCATTTGGAACAGTGGGAAAGAGGAATAAAAAGCTTTAGAAATGAGATAGGAGTGTAATAAAGTGAATTTAGTTACAGAAATGGATATGGCTAATAAGTTTGAAAAACTATTAAACGGTAAAGATGGAATAAGGGAGTTTCCGTATTTCAATGCAGTCTTTAGAGAATTAAACTGTAAACAAGGAATACCAGATTTTATTGCAATATCAGGTGAAGACACAGAAATTTTCCAAGAAAATATGTATGAGTCCCAAATAACTTCGTTAGATAGTAGTTCTTTAATTATTTCTTTATTAAAACCTAAGGCTCCAAGGACACTTCAATATATAATTAGTAAAACAGGATTATCTAACATTACTGTAAAAAAGGTAATAAAGGATTTAACAATTAGAGAACTTATTAGTGAAACAGACAAGGGTTCGTTCATTTTAAATAAGAAATGGGAATTTCCAAAAGTAGAAATATGGGCTTTTGAACTTAAACTAAAGGATTGGAAAAGAGCATTGTTTCAGTGTCTTCAATCTAAAGCATTTGCTAATAGGGTAATGATGGTCATGCCTGAGGACAAGGAGAACATAATACTTAAAAATATAGAAACTTTTAGGAATCACCAAATAGGTATTATGCTGTTTAATGCAGAAAATTTTAGTTATAAAATACTTGTAAAGCCATCAAAAATAAATCCCGCTTCAAAGAGTCATAATATATATGCTATGGGTAAAATTGCTACAGAGATAAATTCTATAAAATAGCTATTTGATTGGAATGATATAGAAGGTTGATTTTAATGTCCACTATGGCAGGCATAAAAAAACTCTAAATAAATAACAAGAAAATCTAAAAAAAGCTAAGGAGTTAAATAATCATTAGCTTTTTTCGTGTTTCAATTATCAAAAATCAGAGCCAAAAGTTCGGTATAAAAGTCTGGGAAATACAAAGAGTTTATAGAAGTTTAACATAAGTATATAAAAATTACTTAAAGCTAATATACGAGTATTAGAACATAAGGGGGCAAAGGTATGGTTATAAATGAAGAAAATTATGGGGGGATGGAAAATTATTTTTGGTTAAATGTTGATAAAGAGGAGTACGATTGGGCATTTTCTAACTTGAAAGTTGGAGAAAGTCAAACTTATTTAAATTTAAATAAAAAAGGTGCTAAGAGGAAAAATCAAAGTTGCTTTGAAAATATAAAAATAGGAGATATGGTAGTTGCATATGAAACTGACAAAACAAAAGCAATTACTGCAATATGTAAAGTAGTAAAAAAGGAAAATAAGAACGGTAAAATAGCCGTTAAATTTAGGAAGATGATAGGCTATAAAGAGTTTTTGACTTTACATGAAATGAAAGCTAATAAAGAGTTAGAAAAATGCATGGTTGTTAAAGTTCATATGGGGACTATACTTCAGTTAGAAAAGAATTATTTTTGTATTATTCTTGAAATGCTTAAACAAAAAAATACACAGTTAAATCATATTACAGAGTTCGATAAAGCTGTGAATGAATCACTAAAACTTAGTAGTGAAGAGCGGAGAAGAAAATTAGAAAATAATAGGAATACTAAGCCTGAGAAAACAGTAAGACAAATTAGTGAGTTTAAGAGAGACCCGAATGTTGTAGCAGAGGTACTTATAAGGGCAAAAGGTAATTGTGGTAAATGTAGGGAGAAAGGCCCATTTAACAGAGCATCTGATGGGACACGTTATCTTGAAGTTCATCATATAATTAGATTGGCTGACGGTGGAGAGGATACTGTAGAAAACGCAATGGCTGTTTGTCCTAATTGCCATAGGGAATTGCATTATGGAATTATTTTATAAGGTTTTGATGTTGATACTGGAACTGTGTAAGTCGAAAATCATATGAGAGATATAATACAAGAGTATCTGATAATTAAGCATTTAGAGATACAATAAAGCAAATTATGGCCCATGCTAATAAAATCAATTATTAAATTAATAAGACATTGGTAAATAAAAAACCAGGCAGAAATAGGTTGAGAAAAGGAATATGGGACACCGTGACCCCTATGCTTTTACACTATTTATATTTGGGCCAATTTAATTGAAAAGAAGAATTGTTTAATGTGTAAGGAAATGAACGTTATTAATAGACATAAAGTGAAAATCAAGTGGTAATAATTTGATAAATATATATTATAAGTTATTTATTGGGTTTGGATTTAAAAAATAAAATTAAAAGAGTGGTTTTATGATAGTTATAGAAATATACACATTAATTAGAAATAACAAAATTGTTTGGTGAAAATATAATTCCTAAGGATATAGAAATTATTCCTCTATGTATGTACTTGATTTTAGCGATTTTCATTATTGTTTATAGAATAGGTTAATAAATTGGGGTAAATACAAGAGATACAGTAATCTCATAAGGGGGGGGAGAAATGTTAAAAATACTAAAAGATGAAAAGAATCATAAAGATAATTTTAATGATTACATAGAAGCATTAGAAGAATGTAAAGAAACGGCAGAGAAAGAGATTATTCATCTAATAGGAAGACTAAATTATTTGAAACCTGTTTTAATGGATAGTTATACTAACTTAAATAAATTTATTGAACAGGCAAAAGCCTTAGGTGAGGTAAACGATGAAAAGCTTATCTCAATATTAGAAATCTTAAATGATACAATATCAGCTAATATTAACAAGGGCATAACTGAGGTAGAGAAGTTAATTGAGAAGAAAAAAAAGAATATAAGTACATTTACAGTAACTTTGTTTGGTCGAACTAAGGCAGGTAAAAGTACAATTAGAGAGGCACTTACTAATGGCGATGGTGAGAGCATTGGTAAAGGAGCTCAAAGAACAACAAGAGATATTAAAGAATACTATTGGAATAACTTAAGAATTATAGATACCCCTGGAATAGGTGCTTATGAAGGTGAAGAGGATATTGTAATTGCTGAGAGTATTATTGATGAAACTGATTTAATATTATTTTTAGTGACAAATGATAGTATACAAGAAACAGAATTTGAACGACTTGCAAAACTTAAGTCACAAAACAAACCCATTGTTATACTTTTAAATGTCAAAGAGGATATAGAAAACGAGTTGCATAGAAAAAGATTTCTAAGAAGAAATAAGGAAACAGTTAGCTTAGAGGGTCAAGTTGGTAATATTGAGAGAATAAAAGAATATTCAAAAAAATATTTAGGTGGCTATAACCTTGAAATAATACCTATTCATGCTCAGTCAGCCTTTGATAGCACTCAGGTTGATAATGAAGATTTAAGTAAAGAATTATACAATGCGTCAAATATTAATAGCGTTAAATTCATGCTTCGAGAGATGATAGTAAATCAAGGCAAACAAAAAAGAATTTTAAGTTTTAGAGATGACTATATCTATTATTTGAACAATTTGGAAAACATCTATTGGAATAGTTGTAAAAAAATAAAACCAAGAATTGATTGTATAAGTGATAAACATGCTGAGATTAAACGCTGGTTTATTGATTTCAAATCAAAAGGAACGGCAAATATAGATAGTGAAGTGTCAAAAATTTTCACACAATTAGCATCGGAGATAGACTCATTTGTGGATAAATATGCGGGTGATAAAAATGCTAAAAGGTCATGGATAAGAAAACTTGAAGCGTATAATGTTGAAGAAAAGGTTAATGAAATATATAAAGAGTTATTTGATGAAGCAGAAAGGTATCTTAATGAATTTGCAAGGCAGATTTCTTTTGAAACAAAAAATCTTAATTTTAGTAGTGATATAGGTGATATTGGTGATTTAAAGAAAGGAATAGTGGGAAGAGTAGTCCGATACGGAGCTGTAGTTATGGATGTTGCTTTCGTAGTTTTACCCAAAAAAGCTAAGGTGTTAATAGGAATTGGTGGTGCAGTTACATCAATTCTTTCATGTCTGTGGGGGGATGATAGTATTAATTATGATAGAAAGAAGTCAGAAATTAAAAGTGATATGAAAAAATACATTAATAAAATCGCTCAAGATAAAAATAAACAATTAAGACAAGCATTTGGAAAGAATATTGTAGATAATTTATATAAGCAAATTAATATTGAATGGCCTCAAGAAATTGATTTATTAAATAACTATTTTGGTATGCTTAAAAAGTCCGCTATTAACATTAGAGAAGAAGAAAAAAATGAAAATATAAGTTTATTCAAGATATTATATAAGTTAACATTTAAAAAGAATTTTATTTGTCCAATGATAAGAGTTGCACGAGAACAAGGAATAATGTTAAAGATATTAACAAATGAAGATGAGCTCCTAAGAGCAAAAGGTAGCAGAAGATTATTGGAGAGTATATTAGGAGAAACAATTATTTATATAACTTTTATAAATGAAACAAGCGAACTATTAAAACGAGCATTATTCCCAGCAGATACAGGAAATATTGAACTGGCGATTAGCATGTGTAATATAACAATTAAAGGAGTAAAAGAAAACATAGAGCAAATTATAGGCGAAAAGGGAATAAATATTAGGCTAACAAATAGTCTGTTTGAAGACTTTAATTTTATTGTTGAGGAGATATAACCTATGGAACAAGTTAAATATATTAAGTATGAAAAGGAAATAGCTGAATTAAAAAAAGATTTTGACAAGCTTATGGAGTGCATCGTAAGTGAAAAATGTGAAAGACTAATTATTGATTATAAAAATGACATTGCTGAACATAATAAAAAAGATATTTTTGAAATTGCATTTGTGGGACAATATTCAGCAGGAAAGTCCTCAATTATAAAAGCTTTAACAGAGAATATGGATATAAAGATTGGACAAAACATAACAACGGATAAAGTGACTGAATACAACATGAACAATGTGATATTAGTAGATACTCCAGGGATAGGAACTGACCATAAAGAACATAATGATTTAGCTTATAGACATATGGATTTGGCTGATTTATTGGTGTATGTAGTAACTACACAAGGGTTTGATGATTTAATAGCAAACGACTTTAAAAAAATAGCGTTTGAAAGAAATAAATCAACTAAAATGATGTTAGTAGTGAATAAGACATCTTTAGAATGTATCAATAATAAGAAAAATTGGGAAGAGGATATAAGAAAAGTTATATTTCCTACAACATTAGATGAGTTTAGGGTAACATTTATTGATGCAGAAGATTATTTGGAGACATTAGAAGAAAATGATGAAGAAGATAAAAGGGAACTATTAATTCTAAGTAATTTTAATGACTTCATATCGAATTTAAATGATTTTATAAAGGAAAAGGGTCTTATTGGAAGGCTTATAGCTGGAATAAATACAATTCATACTTACTTAAGTAGAGTTTTGAATGAAATATCGACAGATGAAGATAGAAAAAAAGTGCAAGAATTATTAATGAGAAAAAGGTTTTTGGTTGAAGAAAATCGTAAAAGTATAGATAGGAAAATAGACAGAGAGATTCAAAATCTACATACAGCTATAATAAATGTATCAAATGAATTTATTTCAATATTTGTAGACTATACTAAAACTAAGGATATTATGGGAGAATTTGAAATTATAAAAGATAAAGTGGATAGGCTATGTAGCGATACATACGAAAAGATGGAAGACATTTTTGACCTGGAATTAGACGAGTTAATTAAAAAGATAAATGCGTTAGAGGATACACCAATTTATAAAGAGTTACTGAATGAATTTAGTAAGGACATAGATTTTAATGTAAATCTAAAAGAAAAACTGGACTTGGAAAAAGTAAGAAAAGCTTCTGATGCATTGAAGGATGTAGGAAAATTCTTAGGGGTAGCAGGAAATGGATTTAAAGACTGGTGTGTAAATGTTGAAAACATGGGTAAGGGTTTAAAATCACTTGGAGGTAGTGACGCACATAAATTTGTGTTGGGGGTTGGACATATCTTCGGAAAGAAATTCAAACCATATGAGGCATTGAAATTTGTTGATAAATTGGGCAAGGCAGGAGAAATTATGTCAAAATTCGGGTCTAAAGTAGCAGTAGGAGCAGTTGTATTATCTCCTATCATTGCAGTAATTGAAGAATACCAGGAAGGTGAAAATGAAAAGCGTATAATTAATAAAAGAACTGAAACAAGAAACAATTTTAGAATTTGGGCAAATGATATTAAGGATGATGCTTCAGCTAAAAAGAAGGAGTTGCTATGCAAAATACATGATAAAGAGTTAGAAAATATAAATCACCGAATTAATTCATTTAGAAATGAGAAAAAGCTACAAAGCGAACAATCAAAAGCGTTATTAGATTTGGAAAGTAGAATTAACAGCATAGTAAAATGTGTAAAAGATAGTTTATAATTAGATTTGTTGCGACCATAAGAAATAAAGTTGTACAGGAAAAGACTTTAATTTTGTTGAAATACAATATTAAAGTGATTGTACAAGAATACAGGATTGTTTTACAGATGCAAAGGTGGCGAGAGAAAAGGAACTAAGAAAGAAAAAGAAATAAATTTTGAATTTTATAAAACATAGTGTGGGATGGTAAAATTCTAACAAGAATAGGAAGGGTTGAACATGGGTTTAATTTTCAAGAAAGACAAACAAATTAGTGGGAAACTTTGCAAAGGGTACTTAGTTAATTGGGACTATTCAAGAAACAAAGGTTCATACTATAAAGGAAAAGATTTCTTATCTTTACATTGGGAAATTAAAGATGACTCTAAGAATAAAGTAAGATTTCATGTTGAATCTCCTGTATTTTTAGTTGATAACGAGATTAATTTAATTAAGAATAAACTTATAGTTGCTATTTTAGCTAAAATATTGGATATTAAAAGTTTTGTAAATGTTGGAGAAATTGAAATAGGTTCAATGTTATTAAAAGCAGATACAAAAAAATGTACTGAAGTCTTTAAAGTAATATTATTTCAGAATAATATCTTTTCTACTTATGAAGAGAATATAGACCAAGTTAATAATCAAGTTGAAGTTATTTTAAATGAAATATTAGCAAAGTTTTCATCTGAAATTAAAGAGAAAGGATTAGTATATTCTTAGAAGAATAAGCACTTGAATAATTGGCTTAGAACAAAGGGGGTTAAATCTACATTAAACATTATCTTAACTTTACTATGTCGCATTAAAAAAAAGACCTGCTTCTTCTAATAAAGTTCTGACTAAATTCAAA
>ERZ1463033.4-NODE-4-length-40227-cov-9.598253_pt1 | contig 40227 bp, 54 predicted proteins | sample MGYA00564481_ERZ1463033 | MGnify/ENA primary metagenome ERZ1463033 (study PRJEB39244, sample SAMEA3635150) | Helicobacter pylori | study: EMG produced TPA metagenomics assembly of PRJEB11511 data set (Assembly of a 5300-year-old Helicobacter pylori...
ATACACTCTTTCCCTACACGACGCTCTTCCGATCTTACCACAAGCTGTGAAGGTTACTATTGTACAAATAAGTAAAATGAACATTGACATTTTTTTAAACATTTTTATCGCTCCTTAAAATTTCTTCTTGCAAATCATTTGCATTATCACTTATAATATAAGTATAAATAGTACATTTGTCAATAGCAATAACCATAATGATTTACAAATTTAGTATATTAATACTTTGATAAACTGACAAAACTATATAAATTGGAGGACAATTATGATTCAAATTAATAATTTATTTTTTTCTTATACAAGCGGGGCACCCTATATCCTTAATGACATTAGTTTAACTATAAATAACGGAGAGTACCTATCGATATTAGGTGATAACGGCTGCGGTAAAAGTACTCTTGTAAAATTAATATTAAATTTCTTGTCTCCTACTAAGGGTACTATAGTAAATTCTGATAAGAATATTGGCTACGTTCCTCAAAAGTCTGATTTTCTAAACTCACAGTTTCCTATTACTGTATATGAGATGCTTAATTGCTACAGAAAGGTATTGAAAATAAAAGATAAAACTTTAGTAGTTAGGAGATTAGAGGCTATTAATATGCTCGATTTTAAGGATTCACTAATAGGAACACTATCAGGTGGTCAATGTCAAAAGATTTTTATAGTACGTGCATTACTCGGAAATCCTGATTTATTAATTTTAGATGAGCCATCAACAGGAATTGATGTAACTAGTCAAAAAGAGATTTATAGCTTAATCAGAGACTTAAATAAAAATAATAAGATAACCGTTATCGCCATTGAGCATAACCTTAATGCCGCTATGAGTAATTCTTCCCTTATTTATCATATATCAAAAGGAAAGGGTCATTTATGCACACCTGATAAATATATTAAAGAATACTTAAAACCAAGCAAAGAGGGTGAATTTAATGTTTCAGTATAGTTTTATGCAAAATGCTTTTATGATTTCTATTTTAATATCTATACTTTGTCCATGTATTGGTTTTTTCTTAGTACTGAGAAGGTACTCTATGATTGGTGATACCTTAGCTCATGCTTCTCTTGCTGGGGTTGCAATTGGGCTTCTATTTAACCAAAATCCTATAATGAGTTCATTCGTATTTACATCATTTTGTGGACTTTTAATTGAGTTTTTAAGAGATTATTTTAAAAAATATGCTGAGCTAATACTTGTTGTAGTTTTATCTTTAAGTGTTGGTATTGCTATTACCATCATGAGTTCTGGAGAATTACATGCAAATGTAAATTCATTTCTATTTGGAAGTGTATTAACTGTAACAAGAGATGATTTATATGCCGTCTTAGCATTAAGTCTTGTATCAATTGTAACTTTAATAATATTATATAATAAACTTGTCATTATAGCTTTTGATGAAGAGGCAGCAAAAGTTGGGAGAATAAATGTTAAATTAATCAATTACATTTTTGCTATATTGGTTGCTGCTACAATATCTGTTTCTATGAGAATTGTTGGGGTACTGGTTTTAAGCTCAATGATTGCATTGCCTGTTGCCACAGCAATGCAACTAGAGAAAGGGTTTAAATCAACTCTTTTATACTCAGTACTCTTTAGTGTTATAGATATACTATTGTCACTATTTATTTCATATTATATGAATTGTGCGCCTGGAGGTATAACTGCATTGATTTCAGTTGTATTACTTGCATTAGTTATAATAATAAAAAAGGTAGGTTTATTATTATCAAAAAGCGTTGCAAAATAAATAGAGAATGATTTTATCGTATAGGTACTTTTAAATAAATTCACAGTAGGAGGTAATGAGCATGAGGAAAGTTTTATTACCTGAAGTGCAAAGATTACAAAGTAATAAAAATATTTTTAAGGAAAGTAAAAACTCAATTATACATACAACCTATTTCAAACGATTATTTACTAAAGAATATATGTCAGGGAAATTGAGAAGAAATATTTTTAAGTAAAATTTATAATAAATTGAATTTTTTAACATATAATATTATAATAAAATGTAAATGCAAATGGTTTGTAATTTTATTGAATGGTAAAAATAGATATGTTTAATAAATATATAATGTTTTGTAGTACATTCAAAGCTACTAAGATAATAAATAAAATTTTACTTTTACGAGGAGGAATAAAAAATGGAAACAAAGGTTGATATAATTTCAGGATTTTTAGGATCTGGGAAAACAACTTTAATAAAAAAGCTACTTGAGGAGAAATTGTATAGCGAAAATCTAGTTATAATAGAAAATGAGTTTGGGGAGATTGGTATTGATGGAAGTTTGTTTAAAAAATCAAATGCCAAAGTAAAAGAAATTAATTCAGGATGTATATGTTGTACTCTTAAAGGTGAATTTGGAAAAGCTATTGAAGATGTTATAACAAAATATAAACCAGACAGAATAATTATAGAACCGTCTGGAGTTGGGAAACTCTCGGATGTTATTAAAGCATGTGATACATCAAAATTGAAAAATCTAATAGTGATTAATATGATTATAACGGTTGTAGACATATCAAAGTATGAAATATACATAACTAACTTTGGTGAGTTTTATAAAAATCAAATAAAATATGCAAAGACCATTATTTTAAGTAGAACAGAAAAATCTGATAGGAACAACATAGAAGCTGTTGTTAAATCAATACGTAAATTAAATAGTAAATGTAATATAGTAACAACAGCGTTAGACTGTATGACTGCCAATACTATAATAGGTGCTGCAGAGCAAAGTGACTCAGTATCAATAGAAAGACAAATAAAAAGTGCTAAGAACTTATTAATAAATGGCATAACCTATGGAAAAGTTAGTAAAAATGGAGAGAATCATACTCATAACCATAATGCTGATGAAGTTTTTGAAGTTTGGGGAGCTGAAACTCTTAATTCATATAAGGCAGAAGAATTAAAAAAAATCATGAAGAAGATTGAAAATGATAAGGCTTATGGTTCTGTTCTAAGAGGCAAGGGGATTGTTCAGAGTGATAATAAAAAATGGTTGCAATTTGATTATGTACCTGGCGAGATTGAAGTTAAGAGTATAATACCTGATTATGCAGGAAGGTTATGTTTAATAGGAAAAAACTTAGATAAAAATAAACTTTGTAATTTGTTTAATATAACAGTATAGATGAGCTTTTAAAACATGAAAATAAAAGTAGATATAGTAACTGGATTTGTAGGATCGGGTAAGAGCAAACTTATAAATAATAAACTTGAAAATGAGGTTTCCAAAAGAGATATTACAGTTATAATACAATGTGAAAAAGGACAAACAAATATAGAACCCGTTATTAAAAATAAAAACTTATTCATTGAGGATGGTTGTAAGGAAAATGATTTAGATAAAGAATATATAAACTATGTTATTAAAAAATATCATCCAACTAAAATTATTATAGAAGCTAATGGTATGAAAAAAATTGATAATTTAATAGAAATATTTGATTATATTAGTATTAGTAGAAAATGTTTCATAAACGAAATAGTCCATACTATTGATGTTTCAACTTTTAATATTTTTATGAATAACATGGGTAGTATACTTATTAATCAGATTTTAAACAGTGATTTTATTATTCTAAATAATACAGGTAATTTCCATGGTGAAAAATTGAATAAAATTGAACGAACTTTAAAAAGAATAAATAAGTCTGCTAAAATAAGTAAAGGAATTTTTATTTTAGCTAAACCAAAGGTATTCAATAATGAAATATTGCTTCTAATAGCTATATTAGGGTTTGTTATAGCATATTTAGTATATTCTGTTTTTACGCCCACGGGATTTGACATTACTAAAATATTTTTACCTTGGCTAGAAAGATTTAATATAGTATTTCTAAGTATTTTAATTCAGGCTTTTCCATTTGTATTATTTGGTGTATTTGTTTCAGCTATAATACAAGTAAATGTATCAAGTGAAAAAATAACAAATATTTTTCCTGAAAATAGGGCTTTACAATTTATTGTTGCTATATTTGCAGGACTTTTCTTTCCTGTATGTGATTGTGCCATTGTACCAGTAGGCGCAAGACTTATTAAAAAAGGGGTACCTTTGCCTGCAGCTGTAACATTTATGCTTGCTGCGCCAATAGTAAATCCTATTGTTATTGCATCTACATTGTTTGCATTTCCTAGTCAACCTTCTATAGCAATATATAGGGTAGGGTTAGGAATTATTGTAGCATTTTTAGTTGGAGTGGTATTTATGATTGTTCCTGAAAAAGATATTCTACCTTTGGGGAATATTGATGTGATAAATTGTAATTGTGGGTTTTGTAACAATGATTATAATAAAAAAGGTGTTTTAGGAAATCTAAATGCAATATTTAATCATGCAGGAGCAGAATTTTTTCAAATAGGAAAATTTATAATAATTGGAGCATTTCTTTCTAGCATAATGCAGACTCTGATTCCAAAAGAGATATTTGGGAATATAGGTGGAGGAACTATAATTTCACTTTTAATAATGATGTTATTTGCATTTATTCTTTCAGTATGCTCTACTTCCGATGCATTTATAGCAAGAACTTTTGTTAATCAATTTCCTATAGGTTCAATAATGGGTTTTTTAGTGCTTGGGCCAATGCTTGATATAAAGAATTTACTGATGCTCCTCGGAAACTTTAAAAAAAGATTTGTTATTAAACTTGTGTTTTTAATACTATTAATCTCATTTGAAATATTAATTGTGTTCGCAACACTATTCTAATGGAGGTGAAGATTATGGGGTTAATAAAAATTAAGAAAATAAACACAGAGGTATTGTTAAAACTAGTAATATTAACTGGATTTGCATTTTTCTTTTATGACATAATAAAAAGTGGAAAAGTGCTGCTCTATGTTGCTCCTAGGATTATTCCTTATATAAAGTTTGGGATTGTTGCAATGACTTTACTTTCATTATTCATAATACGTGATATATTTAAGCCCAAAAGAAAAGTAAATATAAAACCGTACTTATTTTTTATTATTCCTTTGCTTATGGCTTTCATGATGCCAAAAGCATCGGTTAGTTCAAAATCAATGTCACTTGTAGGTGCAAAAAGTGGTGCGCAAATTGATAATATAAAACAGAAAAGTATAACGGACAAGGGTATAATAAATAAGGATAAAATCACAGGAAACACAACTACAAAAACAAATTCTAGTAAAGTAGCTGTAAAACTAGAAATGCATGATAATACTATAGTTATAAGTGATAATAATTTCGAAAAATGGACAGAAGAGATTTCTAATAATATGCTGAAATATGAAGGTAAGAAGATTGAACTAATTGGGTTCGTGTTTAAAGCTGATGGATTCAAAAATAATGAGTTTGTTCCGGCTAGGTTTATGATGACTTGCTGCGCAGCAGATTTGGTACCTGTTGGACTTTTAGCTAATTATGATAAAGCTAAGAATCTAAAACAAGATACATGGATAAAGGTTACTGGAAAAATAAAAATTTTGAACTATAACGGTGAAAAAACACCTATAATCATAGTTAAAAATATAAAAAATACAGAAAAATCAAAAGTTGAATATGTTTATCCTTTTTAAATTATTGATATCATATTTACAATGAGAGGGGTAACAAACAGATTATGATATACAAACGTAATAGGTTATTATATGCTACGATGACGATGGTTGCAATTATTTTAGGATTAAGTTCAAGAAAGATGGCTAAATTTATTCCGAATTTATTGAATGTATATTTGGGGGATGCTTTGTGGGCATTAATGATTTTTCTTGTTTTTGGATTTGTTTTTAGAGAGATGAAAACAAAGTCAGTTGCAATAAGTGGGATATTATTTTGTTATCTTATTGAATCAAGCCAGTTGTATCATGCTAATTGGATAGATACTATTAGAAATACAACAATTGGAGGATTGACACTCGGATATGGATTTTTGTGGAGTGACTTATTAGCATACACACTAGGAATTGGTGTCGGTGTAACTATTGAAATTTTAATCAGAGTATTAAAAAAGGTTGATTAAGTTATAATCAATCTTTTTTAGAGTATTTCAATAATATTCATGGACACTTTCCAACCCATATGAAAAGCATCAGCCTTAGCTTATACATGAACGATTACATGACTAGACTTAATAAGTTTAATTGGTTATTATTAAGAAAAATTTACATTAGTTTACTGGTTCTATTTCTATAATAATCTTTTTTAATTTTTTTATAAGTATTTTCATTTCATCATTAGTGCCTATACTTATTCTCAGAAAATTATTGATTCTAGGTTTATCAAAATATCTAACAAGAATTCCGTATTTTCTTAATTTATTAAATATTATTTTCGCATTAATTGTAGTATGGGATACAAATAAAAAGTTAGCTTTTGATTCTAATACAGTAAATTTCAATTCTTTAAGCAGTGGTACTATTTTTTCTCTTGTATCTATAATTTTAAGGCAAACACTCTGAAAATAGGTTTCATCTTCAAAAGATGCTTTTGCACCAGCTAAAGCAAGTCGATCAATTGTATAAGAATTAATTGAGTTCTTAATTCTGCTCAGGCCCTCGATTAAATCTTTATGTCCAAAAGCAAAACCAACACGCAACCCTGCTAGTGATCTCGATTTAGAAAGTGTCTGAATAATCAATAGGTTTGGATAATTATTTACAAATCCGATTAAAGATTCCCCACCAAAATCTATATAGGCTTCGTCTATTATAACAACACTTTCTATGTTGTATTCTACAATTCGTTTTAAGTATTCTATTGATACATATTTGGTGGTTGGCGCATTTGGATTTGTTATTACAATTCCACCATTTTCAATACAAAATGAATTTAAAGGCAAAGCAAATTCATCATTTAAGGGAATTAATTTATGTTTTAGACCAAATAGTTTAACATAAATTTCATAGAAACTATAGGTTATATCAGGAAATAAGATAGGCTTTTTCTTATCAAAAAATGCCATAAAAGAGAAAGCAAGTACTTCATCTGAACCATTTCCTACAAATACTTGATTAGGTAATAATTTATAATAATTTGCTAACGTATGTCTAAGTTCATCACAGTTTGGGTCAGGGTATAACTGAAGATTTTCATTAGCTGTCTTCATAATTGCTTCAATTACTTTTGGCGATGGTGGGTACGGATTTTCATTAGTGTTTAATTTAATATAGTTCCTATCTTTAGGTTGTTCACCTGGAATATAAGGTTCAATGTTTTTTGTAGTTTCACTCCAATATTTATTCATATATAAATCTCCTTTTTATATCTAGTTCATTTAATTGTACATCAATTGATGTTATTTTTTTGCTCTAATATTTATTTGATTATACTATTGTTATTGGCGTTTGACAATAACAAAAAACAAGAGTAATATAAAATTAGTCCTATAGAATTTAATCTTATAGGGCTAATTTATTTTGTTATATTTGAATTTTATTCTTAAAAAGGTATATTTGACATACGTGTATAATGATCCAAAAGTTAAAAAATGTTTATAAACAAATGAACTGTACTATACATATATTACATAAAGGAGAATACACAACTATGATTAATGATATATTAGAATATTATATAGAAACTTGGGGTTGTCAAATGAATGAAGAAGATTCAGAAAAATTATCTGGTATGTTAATGCAGCTTGGATATAATAAAACAAACATAAAAGAATCAGCTGATGTTATTATATTTAATACTTGCTGCGTACGAGAAAATGCTGAGTTTAAAGTTTATGGAAATTTAGGGGAATTGAAAAGGTTGAAAAAGATTAATTCTTCTTTAATTATTTCAGTTTGTGGATGTATGATGCAACAAGAAGGTATGCCAGAAAAAATACTAAAAAAATATCCGTTTGTTGATATAATTTTTGGAACTCATAATTCACATAAATTTATTGAATATTTACATAGAGCTCGCATAGAAGATAAATCAATTATTGAAATTTCAAGTAAAGAAGAAGGCATAATTGAAGGTATTCCAGTTGATAGAGATAATAGTATTAAAGCTTATGTCACTATAATGTATGGTTGTAATAACTTTTGCACTTATTGTATTGTACCTTATGTAAGAGGTAGAGAAAGAAGTAGAAAACCAATTGATATTGAAAATGAAATTAAAGATTTAGTAAAACGGGGATATAAGGATATAACTCTGCTTGGTCAAAATGTAAATTCTTATGGAAAAGATATAGAGCCTAAAGTCGACTTTGCTGATCTTCTACAAAGGGTAAATGTTATTCCTAATATAGAGAGAATTCGATTTTTGACGTCTCATCCTAAGGACCTCTCAAGTAAAGTGATTGATACCATTTCAGAATGTGAAAATGTTTGTGAGCATGTACATCTTGCTGTTCAATCAGGATCTAGCAAACTTCTGAAAAAAATGAATCGTAAATATGACAGAAACCAGTATATTGATCTAATAAATGAAATAAGAATAAAAATACCAAATGTAGCAATTACTACAGACATTATAATTGGATTTCCTGGTGAGAGTGAAGAAGATTTACTAGAAACTATAAGTTTAGTTAAGGAAGTGCAATTTGATTCTGCATTTACTTATATTTATTCTAAACGAAAAGGTACACCAGCAAATGAAATGATTGATCAAATTCCAGAGGATATAAAGCATAAGAGATTTAATAGACTAGTTGTGGCTATAAATGAATGCTGCGCAAATAAAAATAAAGAATATCAAGGTAAAACAGTTGAAGTTCTTGTTGAAGGGTTTAGTAAAAATGATAGTACTAAGTTAACGGGACGAACAAGAACTTCGAAGGTGGTTAATTTTTGTGGCAATCCTGAACATATAGGGCAATTAATTAATGTATACATTTCAAAGGCTAATTCATTTTCACTAAATGGTGAGGAAATATAAATAATAAGTAAAGGAAATAGTATAATTGCATTTTTGTTATTGGCATTTGACAATAACAAAAAAAAAGAGTAATATAAAATTAGCAAATGCCAATATCTAAATAAAGGAGGAATAGTAATGAAGATAGTAATTTCATCAAATGGAAAAACTAATGAAAATTTACTTGATAAGAGGTTTGGAAGGTGTGAATATTTCCAAATTCATGATACTGAAAGTGGAGAAGTTAAAATTTCAGAAAATAAAGGGCAAAGTTCAACTGGGGGAGCAGGTATTGTTGCATCTAACCAATTAATTGAAGAAAAAGTAGACGTTATAATCACAGGAAATCTTGGACCTAATGCTTTTGAACTTATAGAAAAAGCAGGAATTAGGGCTTATAAATGTGGGATTATGGATATAAGTTCAGTTCTTGAAAAATATAATAAGGGTGAACTTGAAGAAATAAAAATGTCTGGACCTTCACTTCATTAATCAAACTAGTAGATCGGAGAGGATTATACAGTGAATATAGCAGTACTTAGTGGAAAAGGGGGGACAGGTAAAACAACTGTTTCAACCAATCTTGCATTAGTTTTAAAAGCAAATTACATTGATTGTGATGTAGAAGAACCAAATGGATTTATATTTCTAAAGCCATTAAATATTAATAAGAAAGAGGTAAAGACCGATTACCCTTTTATTGATTATACTAAATGCAAACATTGTGGAGATTGTGCGAATGCTTGTCAATTTAATGCTTTAGCAAGAATTAATGAATGTATTATACTTTTCGAAAAATTATGTCATAGTTGCGGAGTTTGTAAAATTGTATGCAAATATGAGGCAATAGAGTATAAAAAAAGAACTGTCGGAATTATTGAAGAAGGAAATTTAGAGGATATTCAGTGTAAACGAGGGGTATTAAATATAGGCGAACCTATGGCAGTACCAATTATTAAAGAACTTTTAAACAATTTAAGTAAAAATACTAACATACTTGATTGCTCACCTGGAACTTCTTGTAATGTGGTAAATACGCTCCAAAATGCAGATATAGCTATACTTGTAACTGAACCTTCTGAATTTGGATTACATGATCTAAAAATGGCAGTGGAGCTTGTTAAAAAATTTAATATGCCTATGGGTATAGTAATTAACAAGAGTGTAAGTGATGAAAATATAATAACTCAATATTGTAAAAGGGAAAATATTTCGATAGTAGGTTCTTTACCTTATAGTAGGGGTATTGCAAAACAGTATTCAAAAGGTGAAATGCTTATAGAAAATGATGAATATAGAAGCCTTTTCGAGAACATTGCTAAAAATGTAAAGGAGACACTAGTATGGAATTAGTAGTATTAAGTGGAAAAGGAGGAACTGGTAAAACTACAATTGCTGTTGCTTTATCAGAACTTGCTAATGATCCTATAAAAGTAGATTGTGATGTAGATGCTCCTAATTTTTATCTGTTTTATAAAGGGGAAGACTTAAAGAAAGAAGACTTCTATGGAGGTAAAAAAGCTATTATAGACAAAACCCTTTGTACTGAATGTGGCTTATGTGAAAAGTATTGTAAGTTTGATGCAATAAAAGATTATCAAGTAAATATTTATAAGTGTGAAGGTTGTGGAGCGTGTACTATTGTTTGTACTGAAAATGCTGTTAAATTAACCAATGAAAAAAGTGCAGATGTATTTATGACAAAAGACTCTAAAGGAATATTATCCAGAGCGGAAATGGAAGTTGGAAGTGAGGGCTCAGGAAAGCTTATTACTGTATTAAGAAAAAATAGTGAAGAATATAAGAAAAAAGAATCAGAAAAGGAAGATAGTAATTCTTCATTAGTTCAAAAATTTAAAGGTATATTTAACAAACAAACTAAATTAACAATAGTAGATAGTTCTCCGGGTATAGGGTGCTCTGTAATGGCATCAGTAACAGGTTGTGATATAGCTTTAATTGTTACAGAACCAACAAAATCAGGTATGGAAGACTTTATGAGAGTAATGACTCTTTGTAAGCATTTTGAAGTTTGCACACTCGTATGTATTAACAAATATGATATTAATGAAGAAATAGCAAAGCAAATTGAAACATTATGTTCACAAGAGGGTTTTAAAGTTGTAGGAAAAATCCCATATGATGACGTTGTTATGCAATCGATAAATGAGTTAAAACCTATAACTTGTTATAAAGAGAGCATAGCAGAAAAGGCTATTGAAGATATGTGGAGCAATATAAAAGAATTTATATAAAATTAAATAAATATTATAGTTATAGTTTAAAAATAGGAGGCATATACAAGTGACAGACGTTTTAGAATTTCATAAGCAAGGATATAATTGTGCAGAATCTATAATAAAGGCGTTTAATGAAGAAAACAATGCTAATATTCCAATTTCAATTGCTAGTCCTTTTGGTACAGGGATGATGGTAGGAAGTACTTGTGGAGCAGTTACAGGAGCACTTATGGCATTAGGAACATTAAAAGGAAGAGAAGAAGCGACGACTAAAAATGGATCAACAAAATTTACAAAGGAAATAATTAGTAAAGTGAAAGAAAAATATGGTACATTTGAATGCTCACAATTAAAGAAACAAGGAGTTTCTTGTAATGAAATAATAGAGTATACCTATAATGTTTTAAATGAATGTGTAAAATAAAATTTACTTATAAATAGAAGGAGGAATTTTAAATGAAAATAGCAGTTGCAAGTGAAGGAAAGAATGTAAGTGGACATTTTGGATATTGTGAGGGGTTTACAATATATGATGTTTTAGAAAATAAATCGTTAAATAAGAGTTTTACTCCGAATCCAGGACATAAACCTGGGTATCTTCCTGTATTTTTGAAAGAATTAAATGTAAATGTTATTATTGCTGGTGGTATGGGAGAAACAGCACAGCAGTTATTTAATGAAAATTGTATAGAGGTAGTAGTTGGTGCACAAGGATCTAGTGAAGATGTAGTACAAAAATATATAAATGGTGAATTAAAATCAACAGGAAGTGTTTGCACGCAGCATGAACATGAAGGACACTGCAACGAATAGCTATAAAGGGTAATTTAATAGTAAATAATTAACTATTAAAGAACAAGAGTAAGGAGGGATTTTAATGCCAGATAATAATTCGAATCAATCGAATGAAAAATGTAAGTATGAAGAAAGTATTAAAATGGAAAATAATCCAATTAATAATATTAAAAAAGTAATAGGTGTTATGAGCGGTAAAGGCGGAGTAGGTAAATCAACAATTTCAGTTTTATTAGCAAAAGAACTAAATAAGAAAGGTTACAAAGTAGGAATATTGGATGCAGATATTACAGGACCGAGTATACCTAAATTGCTGAATTTAGGTGGCAAGAGAGCAGAAACTTCTAAGCAAGGTATTAAGCCGGTAACAACGGAGGATGGTATTAAGGTCATGTCCCTTAATTTACTTATTGAAGATGAAGAGCAACCAGTAATATGGAGAGGTCCTATGATAGCAAATACAGTTAAACAGTTTTGGACAGATGTATTATGGGAAGAACTTGACTATTTAATTATTGATATGCCGCCTGGGACTGGAGACGTAGCACTTACAGCTATGCAATCATTTCCTATTGATGGCATAGTAATGGTATCAATACCTCAGGATTTAGTTTCTATGATAGTGGCGAAAGCTATTAATATGACAAAAAAAATGAATATTAAAATAATCGGACTAGTAGAAAATATGAGCTATATTGTTTGTCCAAATTGTGAAAAAGAAATAAGATTTTTTGATAACAGTAACACACAAGAATTTTTAAATAAAATGAATATACAACTTATTGGTGAGCTTCCAATGAGTAAAGAAATAATAGATGTTATAAATAATAAAAGTAATATAAGCAAGGTATTAGATGATAAATTTAAAGCTTTGACTAAAAAAGTAATAGAATTTGTTAATTTTAAGGAGGATGTCAATATGAAAATTGCAGTAGCAAGTGAAGAGAAAAATGTAAGCGGACATTTTGGATTTTGTGAGGGATTTACAATATATGATGTAAATGGAGCTAAGGAATTAAAAAAAGAATTTGTTAAGAATCCCGGTCATAAACCTGGATATCTTCCAGTATTTTTAAAGGAATTAAATGTGAATCTTATTATTGCAGGTGGCATGGGAGAAACAGCTCAGGATTTATTTAACGAAAACGGTATAGAGGTAGTAGTGGGTGCACAAGGTCTTTGCGATGATGTAGTACAAAAATATATAGATGGTGAATTAAAATCAACAGGAAGTGTTTGCACGCAGCATGAACATGAAAATGAAGGACATTGTAATGAATAATTATAAAGGATGATTTAATATTTTAGGTTATAGATATAATAAATCATACAAATAATGGAGGAATTATTATGAGTAAAGTTCAAGGTAATATGAAATCATGTCTTCAACCAATGGCTAAAACAGTGGTTTCTTGTAGAGGCACCGACGGTAAAAATAATGCATTAGTAGTAGGATATTGTTGCAATTGTAGCTATGATCCACCAATGGTTATGGTTGGTATTGTACCTTCAAGATATTCATATAAAATTATTAAGGAAACAGGATGTTTTGTAGTGAATCTTGCTACAAAGCAGCAAAAGGAAATGTTTGATTATTTGGGTAGTCATAGTGGTAGGGATGAAGACAAATTTTCAAAGCTTAATATTAAAGTTGAAGAAGGAATAAAGGTGAATGCACCTTTATTAGCAGATTGTCCTATAAACATAGAATGTACAGTAGTAGATTCTATAATTACTGGCTCACATGAAATGTTTGTAGGTAAAATTGAATATGTGCATTGTAATGGAGAAATAGTTGATATTAAAGGAGAAATAGATTTTTCTAAAATTGAACTTATCTAGTAATGAAAAAAATATAATTAATTGAATACTTCTTGGGAGAATAAATAAGAGGGTGGGATACCACCCCTTATTTATTATATAAATAGACTATAATAAATAGTAAACAAATAGAGAAAGGATAATAAACTAATGAATGATATACACAAATTTAAATGTAATGATGATTGTTTTATGTTAGATGTAAGTTCTGGAACTATTCATGTAGTAGATAAAATTATATATGAAATAGTTAATGAAAATAATATTGAGAGTAGAAGTAATGTCATAAACAAATACATAGGAAAATATGATAAGAACATTTTAAATGACTGCTATGACGAAATAGAAGAACTTATAAGAAAAGATCAATTATATTCTGAGGATAAATATGAATATATTGCTAAAAATTTTGAAAAAGAGCCTGATTACATAAAAGCTGTATGTCTTAATATCGCTCATGATTGTAATTTAAGATGTAAATATTGTTTTGCTGATGGGGAAGGTTATGATAGGCAAAGAATATTAATGAGTTTTGATGTTGCTAAAAGAAGTATTGATTTTTTAATTAAAAATTCAGGCACAAGAGTTAATATAGAAGTGGATTTTTTTGGAGGGGAACCTCTTTTAAATATGGATGTTGTTAAAAGAACAGTTGATTATGCAAGAAGTAAAGAAAAACAATACAATAAAAATTTTAGATTTACGATTACTACAAATGCTACATTGTTAACTGAAGATATTATGGATTACTTAGATGATAATATGGTGAATGTTGTATTAAGTATTGATGGTAGAAAAGAAGTAGAAGATAGTATAAGGATAAAAATTAATGGTGGAGGAACATATGATGATATTCTTCCTAAAATAAAGAGCATGGTTGAAAGAAGAGTTAAATCTAAAAAACAGTATTATATAAGAGGAACATTTACATCACAAAACTTAGATTTTTCTAAAGATATAAAACATTTTATAGATCTTGGATTTAAGGAGATTTCAATTGAGCCAGTGGTGTTATCAGCCGATAATCCTCTATCCATTAAAAAAGAATATTTAGAACAAATATATGAACAGTATGATATCATTTTTAAAGAACTGTTAAAGCATGATGATGTTATTTTTTATCATTTTAATATCAATATTAATGGTGGGGCATGTATTTATAAAAGAATATCTGGTTGTGGGGCTGGTTTTGAATATATTGCAGTAACTCCAGAAGGGGATATATACCCTTGTCATCAATTTGTAGGCAATAAAGTTTTTTATATGGGAAATGTGTATGATGGCATTAAAAACAAAGAGATGTCAACAGATTTTAGAAAATCTAATATATATAATAAACCAGAATGTAAAAAATGTTGGGCAAGATTTTATTGTAGTGGAGGTTGTCAAGCTAATAATTATAATTCTACTGGAGATACATTAATGCCTTATGAAATTGGGTGCAATATGCAAAGAAAAAGAATTGAATATGCAATTGCATTACAATATTATAGGAGCAATAAAATACTATAATGATATTATACAAATTTTAAAGTATGGGGGTGCGAGATGTATAGTGATAAGGTGATGGAACATTTTATGAACCCAAGAAATGTTGGTGTAATTAAAGATGCTGATGGTATAGGTGAAGTTGGAAATGCACAGTGTGGAGATATAATGAGAATATTTATTAAGGTTAAAAATAATATAATAGTAGATACAAAATTTATGATTTTTGGATGTGGTTCTGCTGTGGCATCTAGTAGTATGGCTACGGAGATTATTAAGGGAAAAACACTTGAAGACGCTTGGAAAATCACCAATAAAACTGTTGCAGATTCATTAGACGGGCTTCCAACAATTAAAATGCACTGCTCGGTTTTAGCAGAGGAAGTTATACATGCAGCTATAAATGATTATAGAGTAAAACAGGGAATGGATCCTTGGATTACCAGTTTAGATAGTGAAATGGTATAAAACTAGGTGTTATATTTATAAGACTATACTGTTGTTTTGTGTAAACAATAATATAGTCTATTATTTTGTTGAAATACTTGCGATTACACAGGCTGCACCAGGACATATAGCAGTAGATGTGGAAGTTAAGTAGTCACAATAGTAGTGGTACTTATGATTTTTAAGATAAGAAATATTTTATAAAAAATAAAATTATCAAAATTGGTTATTGACATATGCCCAAAACGTAGTATAATAAAAGTTGTAAGGGGCAAATGCCCAAAACTAAAAAATAAAGGAGATGTTTTCATGGCTAGAAGAGATGGTACAGGTCCAAGAGGAATGGGATCAAACACAGGAAGAGGTATGGGCAATTGTAATGTAACTAATGCTGCAGGTGGAACTAGAGGCCTTGGTATGGGATTAGGGTTAGGTAGAAGAGGCGGTTGTGGAATGGGTTTAGGAATGAATGGTTTTAATAATTCAATTAATCCTGTAAACCAAAAGGATTTACTTGCACAAGAAAAAATTAATCTTGAAAATAGACTCAATTTAGTAAATAATCAATTAAATACTTATCAGGATGATAAGTAAATAAGGGGTGATTTTTCACCCCTTATTTATTTATATGTAAGTCAATCACAATATGTGAAAAAATGTAAATTTGAAATTAAAGAGGTGTAATAATGGCAAGACCTAAAAAATGGAGAAGAGTTTGTACATTGCCGGGAGTCAATATATTTGGACCCGTAGATATATCTGAAAATATAAGTGAATTAATAATAATGACAGTAGAGGAATATGAAACTATAAGACTTATGGATTTAAGTGGGTTAAATCAGGAGGAAACTGCAGGCGTAATGAGAGTTGCACGCTCAACAGTGCAAAGAATATATGATGATGCTCGCAGAAAATTAGCTGATAGTTTGGTAAATGGTAAGTTATTAAAAATAGAAGGAGGAAATTATAAGCTTTGTAGTGATTTTGGGGACAAAGAAAATTGTGATGATTGTATTTGTCATAGACATAGACGTGGTAGAAATATGAAACCTGGAAGATAAATATGGATATTAATTTAGAATGCATAATGTTTTTGGAGGTTCACTTACAGATTTATTTAATTACACTATCAGTTATTGGCATTTGACAATAACTGAAAATAGTAGTATTATCAAATTAGCAAATGCCAATATCTAAATAGAGGAGGAATAGTAATGAAAATAGTTATTTCATCAACAGGGAAAACTAATGAAGATTTATTGAATACTAGGTTCGGAAGATGTGAATATTTTCAAATTCATGATACTGAAAGTGGAGAAGTAAAAGTTATAGAAAATAAGGGTCAAAATGCCAGTGGTGGAGCAGGAATTCTTGCTTCTAATCAAATAATTGATGAAAATATAGATGTTATTATAACAGGTAATCTTGGTCCCAATGCTTTTGAACTTATTGAAAAAGCAGAAATTAAGGCATATAAGTGTGAAAGTATTGTTATAAGTTCAGTACTTGAAAAATATAATAAAAGCGAATTAGAACAAATACAAATGTCTGGTCCTGCGTATCATGGTGGGGGTAAGTAGAATGGGAATGAATATAGCAGTTCTTAGTGGAAAAGGAGGAACAGGAAAAACTACGATTTCAATTAATCTTGCTCTTGCATTAAAGGCGAATTATATAGATTGTGATGTTGAGGAACCAAATGGTTTTTTATTTTTAAAACCTATAGTAGATAAAACGGAAAAAGTTATGGTAGAGTACCCAATTATAGATAAATCTAATTGTACTTCTTGTGGGGCTTGTGTAAATGCATGTCAATTTAACGCTCTTGCAAAAGTGAAAGATGAAATTTTACTTTTTCCTAAATTATGTCATGGATGTGGAGCTTGTGAACTTGCATGTAAGTATAATGTCATAACTTACAATAAAAGACAAACAGGTAAAATTGAAAGCGGGAAAGTAAGAAATATAAATTGTAGTAGAGGGATTTTAAATGTAAATGAACCTATGGCAGTACCTGTTATTAGACAATTGCTTAAAAATATATCAGGGGGAGTTAATTTAATTGATTGTCCTCCAGGCACTTCTTGTAGTGTAGTAAGTGCATTGAAATATGCGAGTGTAGCAATACTTGTAACAGAACCTTCAGAATTTGGACTTCATGATCTGAAAATGGCAGTAGGAGTTGTAAAAATGTATAATATACCTTTTGGTATAGTTATAAATAAAGATGACGAAAAAGATAATATAATAAAAAGATATTGCAAGGAAGAAAAAATAAAGTTATTAGGAACTGTTCCTTATAGTAAAAATACAGCAGTACTTTATTCTAAGGGAGAAATATTATATGATGATCCACATCATAAAACACTATTTGATGAACTTTCAAAGGAAGTAAATGAGGTGATATCTTGGAACTAGTAATTTTAAGTGGTAAAGGTGGAACGGGTAAAACTACAATTGCAACAGCGCTTGCTGAACTTGCCAAAGATGTAACAAGAATAGATTGTGATGTAGATGCACCTAATCTTTATATGTTTTATAAAGGACAAGATATTGAAAGAAGTGAATTTATAGGTGGTAAAAAAGCTGTAATAGACGAATCTCTTTGTACCAAGTGTGGTATATGTGAGACTGTGTGTAAATTTGAAGCTATAGAAAATTGTAAAATAAATTTATTTGCTTGTGAGGGGTGTGGTTCTTGTACATTAGTATGCCCACAAAAGGCTATAAGTTTAAAAGCGGAAAAAACAGCAGAAACATTTATTACTAAACTACATACAGGTATAATTTCAAGAGCAGAAATGGATATAGGTAGTGATGGTTCAGGACTGCTAGTAACGCTTCTTAGAAAAAATGGTAGAAAATTTAATGATAAAGAGAAATTAACTATACTAGATGGTTCACCAGGTATTGGGTGTCCTGTTATAGCATCAATAACAGGAAGTGATGCGGTACTTGCTGTTACAGAACCTACAAAATCAGGTCTTGGAGATTTAAAGAGAGTAGTAGAATTATGTGAACATTTTGGAGTTATTACTATGGTTTGTATAAATAAATATGATATAAATGAAGAAGTAGCTAAGGAAATAGAAGACTTTGTTTATGATAAAGGTTTAAAAATAGTTGGTAAAATTCCATATGATGATATTGTTATGAAATCGATAAATGAGTTAAAACCTATTACTTGTTATAAAGAAAGTATAGCTGAAAAAGCTATTGAGGATATGTGGAGTATAATAAAAGAATTATTTAAACTTTAAAATGATATTTAGAGGACCAATATTTAAAGTTTAAATTTATTAATTTAAAATATAGGGAGTAATTATAAATGAGAATAATATGAAGGCATCTTTGTTAACAAAAGATTTTTGTTTATGAGGATATAGATAAAAAATATAAAGAGGAATTGGTGATTAATATGGATTTAAAAATAACAACTATTATTGAAAACAATCCTGATGTTGATAATCTTTTATTTAGTGAACATGGGTTGTCTCTTTATATAGAATATGAAGAAAAGAAAATATTATTTGATACTGGTCAAAGTGGCAATTTTATTAAAAATGCTGAATTGTTGAGAATTAATATAAATAAATTGGATTATGTTGTGTTAAGTCATGGACATTATGATCATACTGGCGGGATTCGGAAATTTGTTAACGAAAATTACAATTCATATAAGTTAATTGTGGGTAAAAATTTTTTTAATAAAAAATATAAATTAGTTGAAAAAAATAATTATAAGTATATTGGGAATTCCTTTGATAAGCAATATATTCATCAAAATAATATTGAAGTAAAATATATTGAAGAAGATATATTTTATATTACTGAAAATATAATGATATTCTCTAATTTTAAAGCAAGCAATAAATTTGAACATATAAATAAAATATTTCAAATAAAGCAAGATGAAAATTACATAGTAGATGATTTTTCCGATGAAAAAGTATTAGTACTGAAGCATAAAAAAGGTTTGATAGTTATAGTAGGATGTTCTCATATAGGTATAGTTAATATTTTAGAAACGATTATAGAGCGTACAGGTATGACAATCTATGGTATTGTTGGAGGAACTCATTTAGTTGAAGCAAGTGAGAAAAGACTAAAAAATACAATTAGTTATTTTAAAGAAAAGGACATTTCTCTTTTGGCAATGTCTCATTGCACTGGGAAATATGCTATAGAAAAGATTAAGCATGAATTTAAAGATAAATACACATATAATAATACCGGAAATATTATTAAAATAGTATAGTTATATGAAATGTTTCTTTTAAAGAAACATTTCATAAGTATAATTAGTGCATAAATTTCGTAGACACTATTAATTAATAAGATTAGAGTTAAATTATTTTCCAAATACAGTTTTTATTCCAACTAAAATAATAAAAATTCCAAATGCTTTTTTCATTATATTTATTGGAATTATATTTGCTAATTGAGCACCGAATTTAGCACTGATTAACATTGAAATACAAATAATAATACCAGCAACTATATTTGTATTCCCTTTTTTATAGTACTCCATAAATGCAAGTATACCAACAGGTGGAAGCATTGCAATCAGAGATGTTCCCTGTGCTTTTAATTGTGAAAATCCTTCTAAAAACATTAAGGCTGGAATTATAATTATTCCACCACCAATGCCAAATAATCCACTTAATGTACCTGCGGCGGTACCGATTATTATATAAATTATCACATCCATAAAAATCAACTCCTTATTTATTATTAGTAATTTTCTAAATTGATTTAATTATACTATTATTATTGGCATTTGACAATAACAAAAAATAAGGGTAATATGAAATTAGCAAATGCCAACAATGGTTTATATAAAAGGAGGAATAGTAATGAAAATAGTAATTTCATCAAATGGGAAAATTAATGAAAATCTACTTGATAAGAGGTTTGGAAGGTGTGGATATTTTCAAATTCATGATACTAAGACTGGAGAAGTTAAAATTTCAGAAAATAAAGGTCAAATATCAAGAGGGTGAGCAGGTATTGTTGCACTTCAATGAATAATTATAAAGGATGATTTTATGAATGATGATTTTATAGTTTTTAAAAAGCTAATAGAAAAAAAAGGTTATAAATTTACAATACAAAAAAAAATAATATTAAAAACTATTGTGGATAATAAGACTCATTTAAATGCAAAAGAGATATACAAAAGTATCAAAGAAAAAAATATAGGACTTTCTACGATTTATAGAGTGTTAAAGGTATTTAATGAGTTAGGTATAGTAAAAGAAATAAACATTAATCGTATAAACTATTATGAGATGAAAATATTTAGTGGAAACCCCCTGCATATTCATTTGAAATGTTATAAATGTAATAGTATAAGTGATATAGATAGTCAAAGCTTAAATGTTGACTATTTAAAATTAAACAAAAAAATAGAAATAGAAAACAACTTAGAAATATATGATTCAAATATTACGTTCATAGGATTATGTAGTAAATGCAGGGAGGAATTAAAATGTCAAGACCAATAAAATGTAGAAGGGTAGAATTTTTCCCGGATGATACTTATTTTGTTCCATGGGGGAAGCCTAAATGTGAGATTGAAGAAATAGCTTTAAAAGTAGAAGAACTTGAGGCAATGAGATTAAAGGATATTGAAGAATTAAATCAAGAAGAATGTGCGCAAAGGATGCAGGTATCAAGGCAAACTTTTCAAAATGTTATAGATAGTGCAAGGAAAAAAATAGCTATTGCTTTGACCGAAGGAAAGGCTATAAGAATAAGTGGTGGAAATTACAGAGCAATATTTTGTAAATCTAGATGCTTTAATTGCGACACTATATATGAAATAAAGTATGAACAGGACAAGCATATTTGTCCTATTTGTGGTTCGGAAAATGTACTTTGCAGTAAAAAAACAAATTTTTGTGAAAAATGGTGTAAGGGACAAAGTAGAGATAATAATGCTTGATATATAAGGATATAGAAGTATTGATAGTAAAAACAATTCATTAGCGGTAGGATGTTGTTTTAGTTGTAGTTATGACTTAGCAATAATTATGGTAGGTATTATACCTTCAAGGAAAACTAGAGTTTATTATTTAAAAGACTATACTATTATTTTATATATAAAATAATAGTATAGTCTTGTTTTTATGTATTTTGTTTGAATTTATACATAAGATGTTTATAACATGGTCATTTTAAGTCTAATACAACATAATACTATTTATGTTTTCTACTTAAAAATTCCTTGTTTTATCATATCCAATAGACTCCTTAGGACAAGCTATTACACATTTAGCGCATTGAATACAATCTGGATGGCTTAAAACATCACCTTTGTAATTATAAGGGGATATGCCCATAGGACACTTTTTTTCGCAAATCTTACAGCTGACACAAGTATTAGATACTTCTAATACTTTTTTGTTCTTTCTAAAGGAAGATATGAATGCGGCTAAGGTTCCCATAGGACAGAAATGGCACCAGGTTCTATTACTATAGAAAAATGATAACACAATTCCAAGCAGAGTAGTAACTACTATCATCCTATAAAATACAATGCCGATTCCAGTTGGGTTTCCCCAATTATTTTTTATACCTAAACCGAACATGGTAAACATAAATAGAATTACAAATACTCTAAAATAAGTTGATTTTAAAAATTTAGGAACAGCTTTTTTTTTGCTAAATCTAGACATGACATTATCATAAAAACTTCCTCGTGGGCATAAGTTGCCACACCAGAATCTTCCTCTGAATATTGATACAATTATAGGTGCAATCATACAAATGATTGCTGCCATACCTATTCTAAAATCAAATAGGCTCACAACAATAAATGCTAACAAGAGTAGATATGAATATTTCTTCCATAGTTCAAATAAATTTTTAATAGTAAGTCCCCCAATGTGTTTTACTTTATTTTTTAATATTATCTTTGTAATTAATTATTTTTTTAAATTTCCATTAAAATCTGCTAGTCCATGATTCATGTGATATATGGGACTAAATTTGTTTTTTAATAATACATTAACGGCTTTAGGACTTCTTCCACCTGATGCACAATGTACTAAAATTGCTTTGCCACGAAACTTTTCTAGTTCTTTAATCCTTGAAGCAATCTCATTAACAGGCATTAGCTTAGAAGCATTTATATGTCCTGTTTGGTATTCGCTTTTAGTTCTTACATCTAAAACAATAAGGTCCTTATTTTTTTTTATAAGATTAAGGGCTTCAGCTCCAGAAATATTTGTTACATTTTTATTAAATTTAATTACTACTTTAGGATATATTATATAAGCTATTACAAAAATTAATATTATGGTTAATATAGTATTCATGATTTTTCCCTTCTTTCAATTAATAAAGTACGATTTTAATATGTATATTGACTGTGAAATTTATTTTCAGGGTTTTAAAGTAAATGACATTACATACCCCCAGTGGGTATATAATATCATCATTATTCAAAAACTTCAATATAATATTTTAAATATTTTTAAATACGTTAAAGTAGTTTATGGAAAAATTAAATTGATATTTGACAAGGAGGATAGGTGCACTTATAATTTTAAATATACCCTAGGGGAGTATAAAAAAGAAAGTATAAAGAAGGAGTAAAACTATGAAGAATTTAAATTCTATAGATGATATAAAAGATTTTATTAAAGAAAACAAATTTGTTATGTTGTATTTTTCATCAGATGGGTGTAGCGTGTGTGATGATGTTTTACCAAAACTTAAAGAACTACTTAAAAAACAGCCTAAAGTTGTGAGTGGACATGTAGAAATTCAAAACATCCCATCTGTAGCTAGTGTTTTTGGTATATTTACTATTCCTGCAGTTATTATATTTTTAGAAGGAAAAGAGATAGTAAGACAAGCAAGGTACATTAATTTTCTAGAACTAAAAGAAAAAATCCAGAGATTTTCTGAATTTGTTTAATAAAAAAACATGCTATCGATACAGTTAGCATGTTTTTTTATTAAATTATAATATATTATTTGTGTTTTTATTTTGAAACTGTTCTTCCATTACCCATCATTCCACCACCATTTCCATGAGTTTTGCTTGTTCCACGAACATTACCGGTTCCATTTGAATTCTTATTTCCTTCACCGAAATTGCCTGAGCAACTTGCTGTGTTAGTTTTTATATTTTCCTTTAAAGTGATACCTTCTTCTTTGGTTATAGTGCCTTTTGTAACAGAAGTATCTATCGCTTTAGATTTTTCAGCGAGTAGAGCAGCCTTACATTGTTCTTCGCTCATACCTTTTTCTTTAGCAAGTTCATATACTGTTTTTCCCGAAGCAAGTCCAGTGGTTATTTGTGTGTCTGTAAATCCTTTGGTTTTAAGAACAGAGCTTGCGTAGTCATATCCTCTAAGCCCTGTGGTCCTAGCCAGTCCAAGAGTTTTGTGAGCTACTGTAGTTACTGGAGCAGTTGTAGAAGTTTCAGCGGCGAATACAACCCCACTTGTAACCAGTACTAATGACAAAGTTAATGCAACCCATAATTTTTTACTTTTCATATTTGTTCCTCCTTAAATTCTTATTTTGTTTGGTATGACTATATCATAATGCAATTTTGGTTTGGATAAGTGTTATTTTTGTGTCATTTCTATTAAAAAGATTTTATTATTTTGCCACAATTAGTACACAAGTGCGTGCCATTATTATTATTATTAGCTATTTATCTAAGGTTTTAATGTATGATTTCATTTGACCAATATCCATAGCACCTATTCGTTTAGAAATGATATTTCCGTCTACATCAATGAAATAGGAAGTTGGAATTGATGCTATATTATACTTGGTTGAAACACTTTGATCTGAATCTAAAAGCACTTTGAAACTATATTTATTACTAGCAATAAAGGGCTTAACAGTGCTTAAAGGTTCACCTATTTCAACTGCAATTATAACCAAATCACTATTTTTTGTTTCTTCATATAATTTTTGGATTTCAGGCATTTCTTCTTTGCAAGGGGGACACCAAGTTGCCCAAAAATTAAGAAATACTTTTTTGCCCTTTAAGTCACTTAGAGATAATTCTTTGTTGTTAAGATCACTTAATTTGAAATTAGGGGCCTTCGTTTTAATAACAGTAGGGTTTATTTTATTTGTATCATTAGAGTTATTAGCATCAATTTTAGGGGTAGTTGTTTTATCTTTAACTGTTTCTTCAACAGATATTTTATTTTTATTATAATTTTTTACTGTATAAATTGATACGCCTATAAGTATCACAGATACTATTATAGATAGAAATGTTTTTGATGGTTTTTTCATAATCACTCGCTCCTTCATCTAAAAATTAATAAAATTCCCATATTGGCTTAATATTGATAGTTTATTAGTGAAAATTAGTAATCCCATTATTATCATTAAAAGACCACTTATTATTGAGATTACAGGCAAATATTTTGAAAGTTTTTTAAATTGTGTGGTAAAGCTTTCTATGGCAATGGCAGTTAGGATAAATGGAACAGCGAGTCCAAGTGAGTACATAATAAGAAGTAAAACTCCGGTGCCTACAGAATTCATACTGGTAGCATAGATGAGTATTGAGGATAATATAGGCCCAATGCAAGGCGTCCAACCTGTAGCAAAGGCCATACCCATTATTATTGAGCTAAAGGGACCTGTAATTTTATTAAAGTGTAAAAACTTTTTCTCTCGATAAAACAATTTAACTTTAAAAATACCTAGGGTGTGCAGACCAAAAACAACAATAATAGTTCCACCGATTTTTCTAAACAAATCCTTATGGGTAATTAGTAATTTACCAAGGGAAGTTATGGAAAGTCCCATTAAAATAAAAACTATAGAAAAGCCTAATACAAATCCAAAAGATTTATATAAAGTAAAAAGTTTAGTTTTGTCATTCTTTAGTTCTTCTATAGAAGAACCGGTTAAATAGCTCACATATGCAGGAATCAGCGGAAGGACGCAAGGGGACAAAAAGGATAGAAGGCCTGCAGAGAAAGCAAGCAATATTGATATATCATTCAAAATTAGATAACCTCCCAAATTATTTTATAAAAATTAAGGTTTAATATACGCATATCCGCTACTTTGTTTTATAACTAGTTCACCGACTCCAGAAGGAACGACGATACAAAAATCAAATAACAGCCCTTTGTCTAAATTCATTTGATGCAACGAATTAGCACAAACAGCAAAAGTAACATTTCTTAGTTTTAGATTTTTTAATTCTTCAGATAACCCATTTGAATCCACAAGCATTAATTTAACTGCTTCTGAATTTAATAGAAGCTCTACTTGTAAATTTTCTTCACCTAAGTCTTTAATTAAGTTATTTATATTTCTAAGTACCAATTTTGATTTTAAAAGCTCGTCAATATGAAATATTACTTTATATATTTTCAATATATTCACTCCTCACTATAAAAAAAATTGTTATACAAAATTAGCTGAAAATAAAGTTAGTATATTTTGTATTTAAATTATATCACATTATTTGTGCTTTTAGTTAGTAATGTATCACCTAATGCCCATCATTTCGCCACCATATTTTTTAAAAAGATTTTATTATTTTGCCACAACTAGTACACAAGTGAGTGTTTAATAAATGGTATAATTTAAGAAATGTTTACTGGAGGTGATGGTATGGGAAAGAAAATACTAGTTGCAGATGATAATGAAGAGATTATAAAAATTCTAAAACCTTACCTTAGTAAAGAAGGGTTTGAGGTAATAACAGCACATGATGGAAATGAAGCTTTAGTTAAAAATTCAGAGTATATGCCTGTACTTATTCTTCTAGATATTATGATGCCACGCAAAAATGGATTAGAGGTTTGCGCTGAGATAAGAAAAACTTCAAATGTACCTATAATAATGATTACTGCAAGAAGTGATGACGGGGATAAGATAATGGCTTTAGACACTGGAGCAGATGATTATATAGTGAAACCCTTTAGCCCTGGGGAGGTTGTTGCAAGAGTTAAGGCGGTCCTTAGAAGAATTGTCACAAGTGAGACTGAGAAGAGAACCGTGATTAAATATAATTCTCTTAAAATTGACATAGGTAATTATTCTGTGAAAATAAACGATAGTACTATTAATTTAACAAAAAAAGAGATAGAAGTATTATGGATGATGGCAAATTCACCTAATAAAATTTTTTCAAGGGATATGCTTCTGGATAATATATGGGGAACTGAGTATTTCGGAGATCCAAGGACTGTTGATACTCATATTAAAAGGCTTAGGGCAAAGCTTAAACTAGAGAATCAATATAACTGGAATATTAAAACTGTATGGTCGCTTGGATATAAATTTGAGGTTAATTATGATTAAAAGAAGTATAACTACTAAACTAACAATAGGTTTTGTAATAATAATAATAATATCCACTTTATGTATAGGTATAATTGCAATAAACATATTTAGAAATAACATATTTGCGATGAAAGAAAAAAATATCACTTTACATGCTCAGAAATTGGAAAGTGCACTAGAACCTTACATTGAAAATGGGATGGACTCAAAGGAGTATAAAGATATCTTAAAGGGAGTTAGTTCATTTGATAACACAAAAGTATGGATGATTAATTTAAAAGGTGAGATCAGAACGATTTATGAAAATGAAGATAATGTTTTAAAGAAAAACCCAGACCTTCAAGAGGTGTATGCAGAAATTATTACAAGTGCATTAGGTGGTAAATTAAAATCTATGCAAGGATACAACGCATATTACGAAGAGAATATGATGAGTGTTGCAGTACCGATTTCAAAAGGTGATAAAAGCATAATTGGAGTTATCATTGTGCATTCTTCAACGATAGATTTATCAAATTCTATGAATGAATTTTTTATTTATTTGATTGCTGCAGTTATAGGTGAAGTAATAATTGCAGGTTTATTAGGTTTTTATTTTTCTAAAAACATAACAAAACCTATTAAAATAATTAATGAGGCAGCTATACAAATGACTGAAGGAAACTTTAAACTTAAGACCAATGTATATCAAAAAGATGAGATTGGAGAGTTATCAACTTCCTTTGATATATTATCATCAAGGTTGGAATATAACATTGGGCAGCAAGAGAAACTTGAGCAAATGAGAAAAGACTTTGTAGCAAATGTATCTCATGAATTTAGAACACCTCTAACTATAATAAGAGGAAATCTTGAAGGGTTATATGATGGAGTAATACCAATGAAAGAGCACCATGATAATTATTTTATATTAATTAAAGAAACCAAAAGACTTGAGACCATGGTAGCAGATTTGCTTAGTCTAAGTAAATTAGAATCAGGAAAAGTAGAGCTAAATTTACAAAAACTTGATATTAAAGAAATACTACGAGACATAATACGGGTATTAAAACCAATAACAAAAGTAAAAAACATAGAATTAGAATTAAAATTAATGGATGAGGGTAATTTGCCTCCAGTATGGAGCGATTATGATAAACTTAAGCAACTGTTGATAATTTTTATAGATAATGCAATTAAATTTTCACATGTTAATAGTAAAATAAAGTTAGCTGTAATTTTAGAGAAGATAAATCAAGAGGACACTATTTCTATAACAATAACCGATTATGGTATAGGAATTAGTAAGGAAGATATTCCTTTTATAGGGGAAAGATTTTATAAAGCAGATAAGGCTAGAAAATACTCTGGTAATAGTACAGGGCTAGGTATTTCTATTGCTAAACACTTAATTACAATTTTAAATTGTAAACTTGAAATAAAAAGTCAAATAAAGGTGGGAACACAAATTAAAATAAAATTTTTAAAGTTTAAAGAGGAAATCCACTTATAAATTAGGTGGATTTATTTTTTTGTTTTGTCACAATTAATCCACATTTTAATCTTTTGTAAATGCTATTATTATGGAAAGCGAAAAGGAAAGGAGTGATTTTATGAGGCATGGACGTTATATGGGATATGGATTTTATGGCTCCTACATATTATCAATTTTAGTTATTTTGATAATAGTATCGCTAATAGTATTTCTTTTATATAAAAGGCGGAAAAATTATTCTTTTGAAAAAAGTATGGAAATATTAAAAGAAAGGTGTGTTAGGGAAGAAATAAGTGTCGATGAGTTTAGAGAAAAAAGAGCTGTAATACAAGGATTGGAAGGGTTAGATTCAGCAGTAATAATTTTAGTTGATAAGTACGTAAAAGGTGAAATTAATTCAGAAGAATTTTCTGTAATGTTAGAAGAAATAAAATAATATGTTGAAAAAATGGTATGAAAAGTAATAAATATAGTGGTACACGGATAATTTCGTGTATCATTTTCTATTAAGTCGTTAAAAAAAATTTAAGTAAATTTCTCTTGCTTTTTATTTTGAATGTGTTATTATATTATTATATCGTAATATTAAGATATAATAATATAAACTAAATTTTTAAGGAGGCATAAATTATGTTTAATTCAGGAGTTAAAAATGTTAGTGCAGAAGAGGCATATAAGCTTATAAGTGAAGATAAAGAATTTATTATAATAGATGTAAGAACTAAAGAAGAATATGATAATGGACACATTCCAGGAGCGAAACTTGTTCCAGTGCAGATTCTTCCTATGAAACTTAATGAACTGGGTGTTTATAAAGATAAGCCAGTACTTGTTTATTGTGCATCTGGTGGAAGAAGCCCAAGAGCAGTAGAAATTTTGGCAAACAATGATTTTAAAAATATTTACCATCTAAGTCGTGGAATAGGTTCTTGGAGATATAGTTTATCTAGATAATGTCTAGATTGGAATTTAGGAAAGAGGAAGGGTTATGGATACAGATTACATGAAATACATTGAAATTACGGATATCCTGAAAGTATTAGCGCATCCTATTAGAATGTGTTTAGTAAAAAGCATATTAGATCAAGGGCAATGTAATGTTTCCCATATGCAGACTTGTCTAAAGGTTCCTCAATCGACTGTATCACAACATCTACAGAAGCTAAGATATGCTGGTGTAATAGAGGGTCATCGAAATGGTCTTGAGGTTAACTATAAAATTAGAGATGAAAGAATAAAGAAGTTAATAAATTCGATTTTGCTATTAAGCTAATAAATAAATTACGAGAATACGAGGAGGAAAATAATTATGATAAAAAAAACATTAATTGTAGGTGGCGTTGCAGGTGGAGCTTCAACGGCAGCCAGACTTAGAAGGCTTGATGAAAACGCAGAGATAATTATGTTTGAAAGAGATGAATATATTTCTTTTGCAAATTGTGGACTGCCTTATTACATCGGTGACGTAATAAAAGATAGAGATAAGCTTTTAGTGCAAACACCTGAGAGTATGAATGCAAGGTTTAATATAGATGTTAGAAACAATAGTGAAGTAGTTGCAATTGACACCAGTAAAAAGGTTGTAACAGTTAATAGTAAAACTCGCGGTACCTACGAGGAAAGTTATGATTATTTAGTGTTATCACCAGGTGCAAAAGCAATTAAACCTAATATAGAGGGTATAAATAGTAAAAGAATATTTACCTTAAGAAATATACCAGACACTGATAATATAAAAAAATATGTAGATACATTGGGGATTAACAGTGCTGTAGTTATTGGTGGAGGATATGTTGGGGTTGAAATGGCTGAAAACTTAAAAGAAAGAGGACTTAACGTTACTTTAGTAGAAGCGGCACCTCATATATTGGCTCCTTTTGATACTGATATTGTTCTAAGCGTTGAAAAAGAAATTTCGGATAATGGTGTGGAAATAATTTTAAATGATGGAGTGAAAGCCTTTAAAGATACTGAAAATGGTGTTGAAATAACATTAAGCAGTGGTTCAAAATTAAGCGCTGATATGATAATACTTGCAATAGGAGTGTTTCCTGATACTAAATTCGCAAAAGAAGCTGGAATTAAAGTAGGCCCCAAAGGTCATATTTTGGTAAATGATAAAATGGAAACTAGTGCAGAGGGAGTATTTGCAGTAGGTGACGCTATAGAAGTTATAGATTTTGTAAATAAGACCAATACGGCAATACCACTCGCTGGACCTGCAAATAAGCAAGGAAGAATTGCAGCCGATAATATAGCAGGTTTAAACTCTAAGTATAACGGGACTCAAGGCACTGCAATTTTAAAGGTTTTTGGACTTACAGCAGCAAGTACAGGTAATAATGAAAGAACTTTAACTAGACTTAATATACCTTACAAAGTTATAGTTGTTCATCCTGTTTCACATGCTTCTTACTATCCAGCTGCTCTTCCTATGACTTTAAAACTTATTTTTAATAGTGAAGGTAAAATACTTGGATCCCAAGCTGTGGGTTATGATGGCGTTGATAAGAGAATAGATGTGCTCGCTACAGTTATACGCCTCGGAGGAACAGTTGACGATTTAACAGAGCTTGAGCTTTCCTATGCACCACCTTTTTCATCAGCTAAGGATCCAGTAAATATGGCAGGATTTGTTGCTCAAAATGTGCTCGCGGGAAGAATGGAAGTACTCACTACAGATGAATTTATGACTTATGATAGAGAAAATGCTGTAGTATTAGATGTTCGTACTGAAATAGAATATAACAATGGACATGTTGAGGGTGCTATAAATATTCCAGTAGATAATCTTCGCGAAAGAATTGGTGAACTTGACAAAAACAAAGAGATTATTGAATATTGTCAAGTAGGGTTAAGAGGATATGTAGCTTCTAGGATTTTAGCTCAAAAGGAATTTAAGGTTAAAAATTTGACTGGAGGATATAAATCAGTTTTAAGTTCAAATTTTAAACCAAATAAAGTGTCAGACTTAGATAAAATAAAAAGGCAGAAAATAGACCCTGATACTCAAGTTATAAAAGATGAAGTGGCTATAGAAAACGATAATTATGATAAACTCCTTGATGCATGTGGATTATGTTGCCCAGGCCCATTGATTCAAGTTAAGGCTAGTATTGATGAATTAAATGACGGTCAAATATTAAAAGTAACAGCATCAGACCCTGGTTTTTATGAGGATATTAGATCTTGGTGTACTAAAACAAATAATGAATTACTAGATTTAAGAAAAGAAAAAGGCATGGTATATGCCTTTATAAAAAAAAAAGATAACAAAATAGATTCGAAAAGTAGGTCTTTTCCATTAGAGGCAAGTGAAAAAAACAATAAAACCATGGTAGTATTTAGTGGTGATTTAGATAAAGCAATTGCAGCCTTTATTATTGCAAATGGAGCAGTTGCAATGGGTAGTAAAGTTACTATATTATTTACATTTTGGGGTCTTAACATTATAAGAAAACCTGAAAAAGTATCTGTTAAAAAGGGAATGATTGATTCAATGTTTGGATTTATGATGCCAAGGGGAAGCAAAAAGCTTAAACTTTCTCAAATGAACATGATGGGTATCGGAGCTAAAATGATCCGATCAGTAATGAAAAATAAAAATATAAGTTCTCTTGAAGACTTAATAAAATCAGCAATTGATAGCGGAGTGGAAGTGGTTGCTTGCTCAATGTCCATGGATGTTATGGGAATTACAAAGGAAGAACTTATTGACGGAGTAAAAATTGGCGGAGTTGGTTATTATCTAGGTCAAACTGAAGATTCAAACGTAAATCTATTTATATAATAAGAAAAGGGAGAGGTTAAAATGATAAAAGAAATAAGTGATAAAAGTTTTCAGAGTGAAGTATATAGTTCTGATAGGGTTGTAGTTGTAGATTTTTGGGCACCATGGTGTGGACCTTGTAAAATGTTAGGACCTGTTATGGAACAACTTGATAAGGAATATGATGGTAAAATAAAATTTGTAAAGATTGATGTAGATGAAAATCCTGAAATATCATCAAAGTATAGTATCTCAAGCATACCTACAATAATGGTATTCAAGAATAAAGTAGTAGAAGATAAACTTGTAGGCTTCTCTCCTAAAAATGTGTTAGAGGATAAGCTTAAGAAATATGTATAGATACTAGTAATATTAAAGTATATAAAAAATTGAAATGACTCCAATTAAGTGGAGATTTCGTTTAAAATACCACACTCCTATAATTGTTATAGAAGTGTGGTATTTTTATTGTTATTGTTTCAGATTATAAAAAAAATCACACTGTTATTCTGTGCATAGTTTTAAAAATTCTATAGATGAAGAGGTTAAAAACTTATTTTTATGATAAATAATATAAAATTTGCGTTTTAAATTAATATCCACTACATTTAGTTTGCTAATAGTGCCATTTTTTATAAAATTCTGAACTAAGCGTAAAGGAAGTATTGCGATGCCTAGTCCATTAGATACGCCATTTATAATAGCTTCTGTACTTATGCTTTCCCATATTGGAATAGCAGAAAAGCCATGAAGTAGTAAGACAGAATCAGCAAGTTCGCGTGTGCCACTATTTTTTTCTCTCATTAAAAACTTTTGAGTTTCCAAATCTTTAACCGAAATGACTTCTTTTTTTAAAAGAGGATTATTTAAACTACATATAACTACAAGTTCATCATTTAAAAAACTTTTAGAAATGAGATTCTTGGAGTGAATTACTCCTTCAATAAGAGCAAAATCTAATTTATTGTCTAATACCAAATTTTCTATTATATCAGAATTATTTATAGTTACAAAGGTTTGAATATTGGGGTATTTAGATGAAAATTGTTTTATATAGTTTGGCATTAAATGAGTACCGATAGTAATACTAGAACCGATTCTAAGGGCCCCAATTGTATCTGAATTTCGAATAGTTGTTTCTAATTCATCAAATAGAGATGTTATGTGAAGAGCATAACTTAATACCATTTTTCCAACTTCGGTTAGATAAAGCTTTTTAGATAGACGGTCAAATAGTTTAACGCCATAATAATTTTCCATTTCTTTTATTGCGGTACTGATCGCAGGTTGGGAAATATACATTTTCTTGGCAGCTAGTGTAATACTACTATTTTGACAAACAGCAACAAATATTTTCATATGTCTTAAGTTCATATTAATTATCCTCCCCATATACATAACCATTTGGTTATGTATATTATTATATAATAGTATTTTACGTATAGTTTTGCAAGAGTTATAATTGTCATTGGAGGTGGAACTAAATGAAAAAAGATGCGAAATTCTATTTAAAGTTATTTACCTCAACCTTATATTTAAGTTCATTTACCTTTGGTGGAGGCTTTGTTATTATTCCTCTAATGAAAAAGAAATTTGTGGATGAATATAAATGGATTGAAGAAAAAGAAATGCTTGATTTAGCAGCTATTGCACAATCAGCACCAGGTGCAATAGCAGTAAATGCAGCAATAATAGTAGGTTATCGTTTGGCAGGAGTATTAGGTGCTATGATAACAATAATAGGCACAGTATTACCGCCATTAATCATATTATCAATCATATCGGTAGCATACACAGCATTTAGGGATAGTTTAATTGTTAAATATATATTGCGTGGAATGCAAGCAGGAGTTGCAGCAGTTATTATTGATGTAGTAATTAGTATGGCTAGTTCTCTTTTTAAAGAAAAAAAATTATTACCTATTATGATTATGATAGGTGCTTTTATAGCTACATTTATTCTAAATATTAATGTTATTATAATAATTTTAATAAGCGGTATAATGGGAGCTATTTCTATTTATTATTTAAAGCACGTAGAAAAGGTCGGTGATTTAAAATGATATACCTAAAAATATTTTGGAGCTTTTTTCAAATTGGATTATTTAGTGTTGGTGGTGGTTATGCTGCTATGCCATTAATACAAAATCAGGTTGTTACTATACACAGTTGGTTATCAATGAATGAATTTGCAGATGTTATAACAATATCACAGATGACTCCTGGGCCAATAGCTATTAACTGTGCTACATTTGTAGGTACACGAATAGCAGGAATGCCAGGTGCAATCGTGGCAACGATAGGATGCGTTTTCCCATCTTGTGTTATTGTTCTTTTCCTGGCATATCTATATTACAAATATAAAAGTTTATCCATAGTTCAAGGGGTTTTGAATGGACTAAGACCGGCTGTTATAGCAATGATAGGCTCCGCAGGTTTAATTTTGTTAATATTAGCATTCTGGAATGGGAAGGGTATATCAAGTAACCCTGAAAATATAGATGGCATATCGGTAGGACTATTTGCGATTGCAATTATTATTCTTAGAAAGTGGAAGGTAAATCCTATTTTTATAATGATTGGGACAGGTGTTGTTGGTTTGTGTATTTATTCAATATGTTATTCCTCTCTATAAAAAATATGCTATCAATAAAGGTAGCATATTTTTAAATTCAATTATATTAATTTGAATTTTAGCCCATAGTGGTCCATATTTATAAATACATCCTCAAGATGTTCAAAATTAGCGCTAGCACAGATTTTAATCATTTCTTCTTTTGATATCCGATCATTAATAGAGGGGCCCATTTCGGTTTCTTTTTTCTTCCAGTCAATAATACAAAGCAGCCCACCCGGTTTTAGAACTCTTCTTATTTCATTGAAGTATTTAGCTTTATTTTCAATCTCATGAACAACATTACTTATAAAGACGTAATCAATCGAAGTATCTTGGATTGGAAAGGAATATTCTTCACTCTTCATAAATTTTATATTAGTAATATTTTTTGCCTTTTCTTTTGCAATATCAATCATTTCAGGCATTATGTCAAGTCCAATCACTTTTCCTTGGTTTAGAATATTAGCTGCAGGGATACTAAAGTATCCTATACCACAGCCTATATCAAGCAAGGTACCTTTATCGCCTAGTTGAAATTTTTTTAAAGTTTCAATAGGTGGCATAAGTTGTCTTCGTTTTGGATTGTCTAATTTGTCTAAACTTTTAATATTAAATTTGTGCATCTAAACACGCTCCTTTATATACATCACTATATCCCAATATAATAATATTATATCATAAAATCTTTAAAGTTTATATGTTTGTTATTAGATGTAAAATGGATAAAATATAAAATATTGTTATTTGACATTAATGTTAATACACTGTAAAATTTTATATAGCATATGCCACTGGAAAATAGCATTTAAAAATTCTAAAGAGTGTATGAAAAGTGAGGATAATATTATGGCAAGACCAGTGAAGAATAGAAGAATAGAAAATTTACCAGAATATACGTACTTTGTACCAGCAGGTAGACGTAAATGCGAAATTGAGGAAATACTTATAAAGGTTGAAGAATTTGAGGCTATGAGGCTTAAGGATGTTGAAGATCTAAACCAGGAAGAATGCGCAAAAAGAATGTTAGTTTCAAGACAAACTTTTCAGAATATAATTGATAGTGCAAGGAAAAAGATTGCTATAGCTTTAATAGAGGGAAAAGCTATAAATATAAGTGGTGGAAATTATACAAGGAATATATGTAAATTTGTTTGTAAATCATGTGAGAATACCTATGAAATAAAATATGAAGAAGATAGGAATATTTGCCCATCCTGTGGTTCAGAGGAAGTGACTTGTAATAAACGAAGTAGTTTTTGTCAGAGGCAATGTAATAAGAATACAATTTCTGATAAATAGTTTTATTATTTTATTAAACAAAGCTATAATTATTGGCATTTGACAATAAAAAGCAATAGTATTATAATATAAATGGAGTATTATAAATAAAAAACGAGGTGGTAGTATATGGCTGACTGTAAAAGTTGCCCATCAAATGGTGAGTGTGATAATAAAGATACATGTAGTATAGAAAATAATCCATTAAATAAAGTTAAAAATATTATTGGTGTTATGAGTGGTAAAGGTGGTGTAGGTAAATCAACGATATCTGTTCTTATTGCACAGGAACTTAATAAAAAAGGATATAAAGTTGGACTTATGGATTCAGATATTACAGGGCCAAGTATACCAAGGCTATTAGGTATTAAAGATGTTAAACCTTTTATGAATGAATCGGGTATTATACCGGTTAAAACTTCTGAGGGTATTGATGTCATTTCAATGAATTTTCTTGTGGAAAATGAAGATGATCCAGTTATTTGGAGAGGACCTGCAGTTTCTGGTGTTGTTAAGCAGTTTTGGACTGATGTTATATGGGGAGAGCTTGATTATTTAATTATAGATATGCCTCCTGGTACAGGTGATGTTGCTTTAACAGTAATGCAATCAATACCAGTTACAGGTATAGTAATGATTTCAACACCACAGGACTTAGTATCTATGATTGTTGGGAAAGCTGTAAATATGGCACGCAAGCTAAACATCAGCATAATAGGATTAATTGAAAACATGAGTTATATTATTTGCCCAGAATGCAGCGAGAAAATAAAAATATTTGATTCAGATAACATAGACGAATTCTTAAACAAAAATGATTTAGATTTACTTGGAGAAATTCCAATGTGTAAAGAAATAGTTAATATTTCAAATGAAGGCGAATACAAGCTAAATGATGAATTAACAGAAATAGCTGAAAATATTATTAATAAAATTATTAAAAAGACAAAAAAATAAAAAGTGGAGGTAATATTTTATGAAAATAGCAATACCTAATAATGGTAGTATGGTGAATCAACATTTTGGAATGAGCAAAAGTTTTGTTATTGTTACTATAGAAGATAAAAAAGTTATAAGTACTGAAGAAATATCAGCAGCAGAGCTTCAACATGAGCATCAAGGATTAGCAGATTTACTCAAAAATCAAGGAGCGACAGTAGTTATTACTGGTGGAATTGGTGGAGGAGCAATCAGTGGGTTAGAACAGAATGGTCTTGAAGTAATAAAAGGAGCATCTGGAGAATATTCAAAGGTAATTGAAGAATATATTAATGGAACATTAGAAAATAAAGATGTAACTTGCAATCATCACGGAGAACATCATCATCAATAAATAACAGAAAAAAGGAGCACAATGTGCTCCTTTTTTCTGTTATAAAATTATAAATATTTTTTAATTTCATCGGGTGATGGAACTCTTCCCATAATTTTTACTTTTTCATCTACTACTAGAGCAGGCGTTTTCATAACTCCATAAGCCATGATTTCTTTAAAATCAGTAACCTTTTCTATAGTTGCCTCAATACCTAACTCCTCTATTGCCTTTCTTGTGTTTTCCTCTAGTTTTTTGCAATTAGAACATCCTGAACCTAAAACTTTAATTATCATAATATTTCTCCTTTATAATTTATTATTTTTTAAACAAATAAGAATGAAAATGCATTGAATAAATATCCTATTATAACTATACCTGTTGCAACTATAGCTACAAATATAGCCAATAATTTAGGTTTTACAACTTTACTAAGCATAATTATCGATGGAAGTGAAAGTGCTGTTACTGCCATCATAAAGGATAACACTGTACCAATGCCTACGCCTTTACCAAATAATGCTTCTGCTATTGGTAATGTGCCAAATATGTCAGCATACATTGGTATACCTACTGCAGTTGCTAGTAAGACTGCAAAAGGATTGTTATTTCCAACTACAGTTTCGATTATTGATTGAGGTATCCAATTGTGAATCGCAGCGCCAATACCAACACCTATTAAAACGTATAGCCAAACTTTATGAATCGTATCTTTAACTTGTTGTTTTGAGTAAGATATTCGCTCAGGTCTTGTCATATCAATTACTTCTACATCCACATCTTTTATTTCTTTTACATAACCTTCCACATATTTTTCAAGGTGTAATTTATCAATAATAGTTCCACCAATAACTGCTAAAATCAATCCTACAACAACATAGGCTATAGCAATCTTAGCACCAAAGAAAGACATTAAGATCAATAAAGATGCCAGATCTACGAGTGGTGAAGATATAAGGAAGGAAAAAGTTATTCCAAGTGGAAGTCCTGCTGAGTTAAATCCTATAAATATTGGGATACTAGAGCAACTACAAAATGGTGTAATGGTTCCAAGTAATGCTCCTAATATATTTCCCTTTATGCCCTTGATATTTCCAAGAATTTTTTTTGTTCTTTCTGGTGGAAAATAGCTTTGAATATAGGATATAAGGAAAATTAACACCGATAACAGTATAAATATTTTTATAGTGTCATAGATAAAAAAGTGTACGCTTCCACCAAGTCTTTCTTTAATAGATAGTCCAAATACGTTTTCTACAAAGCTTTGAATAAGATTTGAGAGCCAAGTCATTTTTAAAATCTCATTATTCAGCCAAGTAAATATTTGCGATATTACATTCATTATTGTCACCTACCTGCATAATATTTTGAATTATTGATATAAAATTAGTTATTAGTATTACATTTAGTTTTAAATATTTCAATGTATAAATCACCCTTATTAAGTTTTTTTAGATCCTTTTGAATCGTTGCGTAATTTTCTGAATTTGAAATTATTTTTTCTAATAATTCATTTAGAAGTTCATTATCCTTGTTAATATAATAATATATAAACTGTTCTTGCCTTTCATCTTTTACAAATCCCATATCTCTAAGTTTAGCTAAGTGTTTTGAAATCTTAGGCTGAGATTCTTCTAATATTCCTTGCATTTGGCATACACAGAGTTTTTTATGATATAACAGGACTAAAATTCTAAGTCTAGTTTCATCGGATAAAACTTTAAATAAATTTGTTAAAATTTCCATTTATTTCACATCCTTTAAGGTAATAATGATAATGCTATACTTATATGCCCATGTGAGTATATAAGTATATTATTCCTTAGGAACTTATTTGTCAAGTAATTATTTAAATTTTTTAATAAGGATCTTGGTTAGAAATATTGCCTTATTTGAGAAAAGTAAATCTTGTTGTTGTGGTGGAAAATTATTATAATGAGGTAATTAGTTTAGTTCATGGAGATATGAAGGACCAATACAGCAGCACAAATATACAAATGGCTGATAGCGCTTTTGCAGGAGCGTTAGTAAAAGGAATAAAATAAGGGAGGAAATAGTATGGATTATAAAATTGATGAAATGGTATCGTCAGATTGGAAGCAGGTATCCAATATATATTTTGAAGGTATTAATACAGGTAAAGCAACTTTTCAAACTGAAGTACCTACCTTTGAAGACTGGAATAATGGACATGTTAAGACATGCAGATTAGTAGCTCGATTAGGTAATGATGTTTTAGGGTGGGGCGCACTAAGTCCAACTTCAAGTAGATGTGTTTATAAGGGAGTAGCTGAAGTTAGTATATATATTGGACAAAATCATAGAGGTAAGGGAATAGGGGAAGGTCTTTTAAAAAGTTTGATTGAATTATCAGAAGAAAATGGGTTTTGGACTTTGCAGTCCGGAATTATAAGAGAAAACATTTCAAGTATAAAATTACATGAAAAATGTGGGTTTAGGGAAATTGGAAGGAGAGAAAAAGTTGCTAAAATGAAAAATGGTGATTGGCACGATGTAGTTTTTATGGAACGTAGAAGCACTGTAATTGGAATAGATTAATCTTCATCATAATAATTGTTTATAACCTGAGGTAAAAGGCAAACCATATTATCTAATATGATTTGCCTTTTATAATTATAATATTAGATTTTTTTGAATGTCTAGGTTATTTTAGAAAAATTATGGGAACACTTAATGAGGTAATGAATAAAATGTATATATAGAAGAATGTAAATATAATAATAAATATATAGTTAATATATATTAGTATATTGACATAACATAGACAAGGGTGTATATTATATATAGATGAACGTGAATGTAAAGGGGTGAAGATCGGAAGAGCACACGTCTGAACTCCAGTCACAA
>ERZ1463033.5-NODE-5-length-39326-cov-18.785287_pt1 | contig 39326 bp, 67 predicted proteins | sample MGYA00564481_ERZ1463033 | MGnify/ENA primary metagenome ERZ1463033 (study PRJEB39244, sample SAMEA3635150) | Helicobacter pylori | study: EMG produced TPA metagenomics assembly of PRJEB11511 data set (Assembly of a 5300-year-old Helicobacter pylori...
CCGTGCCTCTGTAGCCTGCCGTCGCCGTGCCGCTGTCGCCTGCCGTCGCCGTGCCTCTGTCGCCTGCCGTCGCCGTGCCGAGCGCACCAACAATAACCGATTGGCTATCGCCAACTACCAGCGATGCACCAATTACTGCCACGCTGGCAGATTGCGGCTCGTTGGCAATCAGGAAATCCGTGGCGCTTTTTTTATCGCCAATGAAGCGAACCACTCCACTTTCAAACTTGCACTTACCGCCAAGCATAACGATCCCGGCAGTTTGTACTTCTACCACAAGCCATTTTGCAGTATCATCCAGATAGTTGCTGCAATCATGATCGCCTTGGCCGTAGAGCCAGCCATGCAGACCTTGGCCACATTCCTTGTTATTTACCCAGTCATACGCGATTGCAGTTTCGCCGACTTGCGGCCACTGAAAGCCATTTTTGCTTGTCAGGTCAGCGGCGCACGTACGCAGAACCAGCGACGTTTTTTGTGCTTCTGATTTTTTCTTGGTAGCCATTTTCATCCTCAGTTATTGGCCGCAAGGATTTGCTGGCCTGAAAGAATAATATGCGATCCTAATTATATTTGCAAGTGTATTTGCACTTTATTTAAAGGAGTCATTCCACCTTCTTCTTTTCAATGCCTAGCGCCTCATGCGCAAGGGTGGGTACTGCTTAATTGAAACCGCGCCGCTGCTTGTTTGGCGTGGACTCGGCTTCTGCTGGCTTTGGACTCCAGCGGTATGGCAAGTCTTCAAACACGGTATGCGTGCCGTTGTAGCGCATCCCGATTTTTCCCGGCACGCCCTGGCGCTGCTTCATGGAAATGATTTCCGCCAGTTCCGGCTCTGGCGTGTTGTCGTTGTAAACAATGTCTCGGTACAGGAAAACGATGTTGGATGCGTCTTGCTCAATCGACCCGGACTGTGCCAAGTCGGACATAATCGGGCGCTTGTTGGTGCGCTCCTCACACTTCCGATTAAGTTGCGCCAGCAGGACAACAGCAATGTCCAGGCTCTTGGCCACCTCGATAATCGCCCGGGTGTACTGGCCGATACGCTGCCATTCTTGGTCGCCATCACCGCCTTGGATAAAGCTCAGTTGGTCAATCACCAGCAGGTCAAGGCCTGACTTGCGCTTGATCTTGCGAACTTTGGCGCGCAGCTCGATCATGTTCATGCCTGCTTGCTCGTCAATCCACATTTTCAGGGATTGGGCCTTGTTTGCCGCATAACTCAGGCTTGTCCAGTACGTCGCGTCGTTCGGCGTATCCTTTGGCGAGCGCAGCCAGCCAAGCGGGATCTTTCCAATCGCAGCCATATTCCGGTCGTTGACCTGGGCGGCGGACATTTCCATGGATAACATCGCCGAGGACATGCCATCAATAGCCACGTTGCGCGCAATGCCCAACCCGAAGGCAGTCTTGCCCATACCGGGGCGTCCAGCCACCACAGTCAAAGTGCCGCGCTCCAGACCGCCGCCCATCAGTTCGTCAAAGTGCGTGTAGCCGGTCGGGATAGGCTTGTGCAGGCCAGCCAGGCGATTCTCGATCATGGTCAAATAGTCCACCATCGTGTCGCCAATCAGGCGCGGCTCCATCAAAGTTTTGCGCTCGGTCAGCGCTTGCAGCTTGCCAGCCACCAGATCGACGCAGAAGGCAGCATCGTTGTGCGATGCGGCAAGCTCCTGCGCTTCTATCGCAATCGCCGCCAGCGCCCGTTTATCGGCCTTGTCTCGGACAATTGCGGCATGGCGTCCAATGTTCACTGCTGAAACAGCCGAAGATTGCATCTGCACGCAGTACCGGAAGCAATCTTCGACACTATCGCCCAGCTTTTCAAAGATCGTTACAGCATCAACGCGCTTGCCTGCCGCGATCTGGCGCTGAATCTCGGCAAAGATGATCTGATGGTCTTGCCGGTAGAAATGGCGCGCTTCCAGATCAACGCAACGGTCTATTGCCTCGTTGTTGACAATCAAGCCGCCCAAAACGGATTGCTCGGCCTGAATGGATACTGACTGGTCTTCGTGGTGCATCATCGGTTCTCGTACTTTCCTTCACGAATCTTCGTGAAATTGTTCGACTTCGTTATGAATTCAAGATCAGCAAAGAACGGCTTGCTAGTTCGGCCAACAAGAAAATCGCATCCAGCAACGTATTGAAACAGGCCTCGCCAATAATCCAAGTTCTGGCGATCAGGGCTTTCATTCCATCGTGCCCGAAGCTGTGTTGCCCGTGCTGGCGTCCAATCCCGAACGGTAGGGCATTGCGGCAACACTTCGTGATAAATCTTGATGATCTCCTGATGTGGACATTCTGGCTTTCCAGGCCGAGGAATGTCATCAGCAACGCTGGGGACAAGAGGGTTTAATACTTCTTCTCTTCTCTTCTCTTCTCTAGTCAACTTTTCGTCCGTGATTTCTGAGGACAGATTGCGGACAGATTGCGGACTTTTCCTATCCTCGCGCTTCCTCTTTTGGTCTTCGGCTCGGCGCTTACCTGACTTTCCGTTATGCTCGTCAAACTCAGGCAGAATCAGGGCTTCAGGGCCGTCAGTGTCAAGCCAGCCAACAGAGATCATGGCATTGGCGAACCCTTCCCAGCCTATGATGTGATCAAGCGTTTCAGGAGAGTATCCGTAGAGTCGTCCGTCAGATGAATGTGTATCGAACACACTCCATACCGCATGCAGTCCGCCAACTACGCGGAACTTGTCCGCTTTAGTTGCGGACAAAATGCGGACAACTTTCGGGTGTGTTTGCAAGTCAAGACGCATCTTGATCCAATCGCCAGCCATATTAAACTCCACAGCGTTTAGCAATGCGCGCCATAGCGGCGTCATACTCGGAAGACGTGGCATATAGATTTGCATCAATCCATGCACGTTTCAATTGTTCGTAGAGGGGATAATTCGGAGTCATTGCAGAAATCCTTTAGGAGTGACACGCATAGGGTAGCGTCCCTGGAACCAGTCGCCATAGCGAAAAGAGGGGCCTATGAGTGTCACTTCTGAAAAATTTTGCATGAATCTGGTTCCAGTATGTGGCCGCTACAGCCGTATCAGAGAAATCTGATAGAAGTATTCTGACACGCCCCCGAGAGGACAGCAAGGATTATCGGAGGAAATTTGTAACAGTGGCCGCAACTATTAAGGATTGCTTAATGGTTCAAAGATGCCTAAAGTTTTATCACACTAGAAAAGTGACGGGCGGCAACAGGCCGCCTTAGATCGAGCATCCATGCGGCTTTGCGGGGATATTGGCTATGCTAAGTGGCCACCCATCAGCCAAAGAAAAAGCCCCACGAAGGGGCTAGAAGAGGGGCGGCGAGAGGGCTATAGGCACTTGGCAAGCTTGAGCATAATCGCTTGTATGTCGGCAGGCTCCCACACGGCATAGAGCGCGTCTTCGCCAGGGAGCAATCCCTCGCGCCCGCATGAATCGAAATCCATTTTCAGGCTCGTGCCATTTTCCTCGGCGTCGAATAGCAAATCCGACGCGTTTCCGCTGCCTTTAGATTCGATGGCGCATTCAGCAAGGTCTTGCACGACAAAATCATTACTGCCGATTCGGTCATACTTGATTCGCATCGGGCCAAATACACATGGCTCATATTCTTGATAGACAGTGCCATTCGGTGTTGCCAAGAATTCTTGCCGCTTCAAAATTTTCATCATTTCTCCAATAATTCAAGTTGTCTAGGGTCATTCGGCGGCGCAACGTAGATGATGCGCTTGCCGGGATCGGTGGGGGAGTCGCAGTCGGGCATCGATGCGCGAGCTGCCAGCTCACAAGCGGCTTTGCAGACTGCCACGCGCTGCCCAGCGAAGATGCAAGAGCGACAGCCTGTACCGTCCCGCTCCACCGCTACAAACAGCATAGCTGCAGGATCAAGCACCCCGCCACGCAGGCCCAGCCAGTCAGCCACGGAAACGAGCGCCGACATTACTTTGTCGTGTCTTTGACATTCTTCATAACCTTTCCCAGCGCTTCCGCCGTGTAAGGCTTGTCCTTGTCAGTCATGGCGCCGCCCATGGTGATAACGTCAGCAACAATAGCAACAGGCGTTTCGACAACTACACCAATCACCGCTTTGGTCAGGCTAAACAGGTTTGAAAACATGTTATTTTCCTTTCAATTCGCGCAATCTAGCGCTGTAGTCGGCCTTGATAGCCTGTAAATCGGATATGGAATACTTCCTTGGCTCGTTATCGGACTCAAGCGCCTCTACAGCCTCTAGGCCAATGCGCGCTATCAGCCCCTGCCTGAAACGAATCTGATTCCCGGATAAATACTGGTTGCAAGGGACGCATTGCTTTGCGAGGTTATTTTCTACAAAGGCTAAATTCGGATGCGCACCGCGTGAGAGGTAATGCCCGCAATCATACTTTCCTTCATGCTGACGGCCGCAAGAAATGCATGACTTGTCAACATCGCGCACCAGGCGAACCCATGAATTGATAGCAGCCTGCGCCTCACGCAACCAGTCTGCGCGTGTCTTTAGCTTGGCCTTAGTCTCAGCACGCTCCTGGCGCTCCTTTTTGCGCTGTTGCTGTTCACTGATTCTTCGACCATAAGATTGAGCGCATGCTGTGGAGCAAACTTGCTGCCCCATACGCTGCTGAAGAAACTGGGAGCCGCAGTTGCTGCATTTGCGCTGCCTAGGCCCAGGCTTCGTCTTTGGCTCCTTTGCTGGCTGGCGCTTGAATTCTGAACGGTTAAGAGTCATTGCGCTCCTTCATTCGGGTTGGCATGGAACTGCACGCCCATTTCGGCGCCCAGTACATGCACTTGTTCCAGGTAGTCGGAATAGCCTCGCACGGTGAGTTGTGTAGTGCTTCCGACTAAGACGCGTTCGCCCAGCGGGTCAACGTCCCACTTGATATAGCCCTCCTTGCACAGCTCCGGGTCGAAGTCCTCAGGAAGAAACTGGCGCTTGCAGAATTCGTGCAGCACCTCAACGGAATACTGCCGACTCTCAAACCAGGCTTGCTCTGATATGTCACGCATCGGGCCAGCGAACAGTAATGCTTGCTGGCTCAACTTGCGCCCCTTGACGCGCTCCCGTATCACCACTTCAAGCGGCTTTGCAGAATCAAGCGGAAGCGTCGGAATCAGCGCTAGGAGCGTATCGCGCTGCACCTGGCTTACCAAGTACAGCTTGCGCTCTTTGAATGCCTGGCGACTCATTTCGGCACCGCACATTTAGCGCATGCATACGTGCGGCGGTTGCCGTCCTTGGCGACAAGCTTTCTGCCGAGAATGCTGCAAAATTTATGGCAGCGACCACAGGAAAACGTGTCGCTAGGCGAGTTGGCTAGGCGCTTGGTGGCTTCGCGGAATTGCTGCGTGCGGTTCCATTCAGCTAGCATCACAGCACCTTTCCGCTATTGGCCTTGATCACGTCCTTCAACGATTCCAGCTTGTCCTTGTGCACCTCGACCAAGATGCGCACAGTGGTTTGCGCCTTGCGCCAGCGCTTGAAATGAGCCTCCAGAGAGATCGGGTCTCTGTCGTCAGGGCTGATATAGTAGCTTCCGCAAATGATGGAAACTGCATCCGAATCCTCAAGTTTTCCGGGATCAAAGTCGAAGTTATCTTCGCCTATTTCCACTCCATTCACGTTAAGAACAGAATCATCCATGTAGGCGCCATCAGGCCACCACTTAGCGCTTTGCTCATTGATATATGCCTTGTATTCGGCGCCATTAGTTTTTACGCTCATTTCGTACCTTCCTGCGCCTTGATGCGCTTCCATGCTTCGATTGTCATTACTTGGGGTGGGTGGTCGGTCATGCGCCAGCCTTTCCGAACAGAGCCGCCACGAGATAATCCCTGCCCATTCCCATGTTGACCGCCTTCACCACTCGGCGCGAAAGCTCATGGCCGCCAGATGGCTTCTTGTCTTCGATACCCGGCATGATGGGAAGATCAGGGAATGGCGTTTCTGTGATTGTGTAATAGATCGTGCTAACACGCTTTGGCGCGCCCTCTGGCGGATCTGTTTGAACTACTAGACCCATATCAACCAAGTAGCGCATCCAGCCCTTGCAGCTTGCTTTGCGTAAGCCGCCAAGATCGGCAGCTTCTGTCATGCACATGACGCCATATTCAGACAGGACGTTGTGCAGCTCACGAATCTTTCGCATCGTTGCTGTTGTGATGGTGGCCATGGCTATACCAATGCAGAGCGGATTGTGGCTACAGGTATGCCGAAAGTTTCGTGCAAGCGAAGAATCATGTTGTCACCAATGCGCAACTCTCCATTGATGTGCTTGCTGATTACTGGAGGCGCCACGCCCAGCGCACGGCTCAGATGAGCATAGTTCTTGATGCCGTTTTCTTCCATGATGTTCATCAGAAAAATCTGCTGCTTTACTGCTATTACATGGTCTGCATTTTTGCTCATTTCTATCTCCGGTTGGTTGACTACAGCCCAAATATTACCGGATAAATTTTACGAATTCAAGTACTAAATTTTTTATCTAAAGTTGTTGCATTCGTAAATTCAGACTGCTATAGTTCTTCTACCGGCTGCAACCGCAGCACGTAACCACAAGGAGAGATAGATGAAAGTTGTTATCAACCGATGTTTTGGCGGATTCGGCATCAGCCAGGCCGCAGCACTGTTCATGAAAGAGCGCGGCCACGAAGGCGCCACCAATGCGTTAGCGTCATCTGGCCCTGGCACATGGTGGGGATTCGATTGCGAGCGCAATGACGCTGATCTTGTTGCCGCTGTTGAGGCTCTTGGCGATGCTGCAAATGGTCGCTGTGCAGAATTGCGCATTGTTGAGATCCATGATGGGATTGAATTTGAAATTGACGAATACGACGGCATGGAAAAGGTCACCGAACCGCGACGGGAATGGAGCTAATCATGCATACAGCACAAGCCATCCTCGCCACTTTGTCCGACAGCGGCCCAGCGAACATCCGCGAATTGTGCGACGTTCTGGCGCACACGGAGCCAAGCGCGGCGCATGAGCATGTTTGCTTGGAGCTGCACGGGCTGATCCGCCAAGACCGCGTGAAAGTCGATTGCGGGATTTATCAACTGAAAGGGAAATGAAGTGAGCTTAGATTTTTATCTGGAAAAAGATGGTGAGCGCGTGTTTTCATCGAACATCACGCATAACCTAAACAAGATGGCGCAAGCTGCCGGAATTTACAAGCACCTGTGGCATCCCGAAGATATCGGCATCACGAAAGCTCGTGATCTGATCGAGCCTTTGCGAGCCGGCGCCAAAGATCTGATGGAGCGCCCATCGCATTTTGAATTGTTCAATGCTTCGAATGGCTGGGGCCTGTATATCCACTTCCTGCCATTCGTGGCGCGCATTCTGGAAGCGTGCATTGAGCATCCAGACGCTGATGTTTCGACGTGGACCTAATTTAACCAACAGCCGGGCCGCGTGGCTCGGCATAACGAGGGGGATTTATGAGCAAGAACAACGGTGGCCCTGCATTTCCAGTGCCAAACCTGCAAGACGACGAGGATTTCAATGGCATGACGATGCGCGACTACTTCGCGGCCAAGGCAATGCAGGGCATTATGGCCGGCATTCTTGGCGATGGTGGCGACTGGCCAAATCGTGAGATCATAGTTGCAAATGCTTACGCGACTGCTGATTCCATGCTTGCGGAGCGTGCCAAATGAAAATCCGCACGCAATCGCGCTTCAAGCCCCTGCGCGACTTTATCCGCCAGCCAGCACTGCATGCTGCAATCGCATTTATCGCGGCTCTGGCCATCATCGAATACTTTTCTAAGGCGCCACAATGAAAAAGTTCATTGAAATCGTGGAATATTCCACTGGCGAAATCATGGAACGGCGTGACGTGTCGGATAAAGAAGATCGCTACATCGGCAAGGTAATGGACGGCATGTCAATCAACATGGGCGAGAAATACTACACGCGTATGGCCGTCGAAAATGACGCGCCCAACAACCAACAGCAAGGAGAATGACCAGATGGGGATTAACAAATATGAGACTTTAGAAAACTTAGAATTTCTTAGGTCTTGGCTTTTGTATGACAAGGAAGCCTCAACATTTTCATGGGCAAGAAATGGGCAAGGGAAATGGGTAAGAATTGGCAATAAGGCCGGAGGATTTTGCGGAGGCGGATATTGGCGAATTAGCGTTAAAAACCAATCGCACTATGCACATAGATTGGCATGGGCATTTTATTATGGGGCTTGGCCTGAATCAATTCTTGACCATATCGATGGAATAAAACATAACAACAGGATTGAAAATTTACGGCTTGCTGACCTTTCGGAAAATTTGATAAACCAAAAACTGTCTTCTCGCAACACAACCGGAGCTAAAGGGGTATGCGCAGAAAAGAATGGTACTTTTTCGGTATATTTTAAAGCTAGAGGAAAAAACCAAGTATCAAAGGGCTGGAAAACGATAGATGAAGCAGCCCATAAATACAACAAATGGGCGATTGCAGCCTTTGGCGATTTCGCAGTTTTGAACCCTATAGGAGAAGACTATGTTTTGTAAAGAATGTGCCAACACTGGTAGCCGTGACAAACTCGGCACATACCTTGACTGCAACGCATGCGGTACAGCGTCCATGCGCCGCGACCTAAACGACTTCGTTAAGTCGCTCGGCCCAACGCATCCAGAAGACGTTGCGCTTGCCATTCACCAGCGGGCGCTTGCCATGGCGCCGAAGAAGGAAGCGCCGGCACTGGCTCCAGTGGCGTACCTTGTATTCGCCGAAGATCATAACGGCATGGTTCCACAGCATCCGGCTTATTCCACCCATCTTCAAGCCACTCGCTGCGCCTCGATGTTCGGACAAACGCCGACCGAAATACGCCCTCTCTACGACAACGCCGCCCCGGCAGCCGCCAATGGCGCGCTGCCGGATGAGCAGATCAATTGGCATGCCAAGAATATCTATGGCACAGCCGCAACTGCGCAAGAAATCGAATTCGCTAAGGCCATTCTTGCCGCCGCTGGCCCGGATGCTGCGCTGACGGTCATGGTGGAAGAATTGCTGCAATACATCGCCGATCATGACTGGGGCGGCATACCTGAGCCGACGAATAAAATTGACGCAATTCGCGCCGCCCTCTCTGGCGCTAAGGGGAATTGATATGGGCGACAAGGAACTGTTGGAGCTGGCTGCGAAGGCAGCAGGCATCCCACGCAATCAGTGGGACTATGAGTATTGCCGGGCGCACGGCCACATGGTGACGCGCACAATGCTGTGGAACCCGGATACCAATGGGATTGAGGCGCTTCGTTTAGCTGTGCATTTGGACATGAGCGTCGAAATATCGGCATACGAAGAATCAACCTATGCATATGCCGGCCCCGTTCCTCGCGTCTACGCTATGGAAAATTGGGGCGACGACAAAGAAGCCGCGACACGCCGCGCAATCTTTCGCGCTGCCGCCGAAGTCGGGAAGGCTATGCCATGATCGAGCCGGATTTTCTCGCCAAGGCCATCGCACGCGAGACAGCAGACGAGCAGGCCGCGCTGTATGTCGAAATCTACGCCGAAGTCGAAGCAGAGCGCGAAGCCCAGGACTTGCCGCCTGCGCCGATCATGGTGGCAGCTGAGGCTGGCAAGAGGCTGCGCGAAGAGTTGAGGCGCGATAAGAAATAGCTTGTGGAATAGCAAACGCAATGCAATAATAACTCTGTCGATGGGGTGGGACCTACGACAAAGCAGCCATGTAATTCTGTTTTCTAGCGGCTAGACCGCAAGTGTGTCCCACCCACATGAGAGCAGAACTACATGGCTTTTTTTCGTCTATACATGCCCATCGACCGTGCGCGAACTTGAATCGGTTCCATCGTAAATAGACAGGCTCGCAGACCGAAGCGCAGCCGCCCAGCGTAACGCAGCGACTGGACAACTTGATCTGGCAAAGTGGTGATACAGGCCGGTCAAGGATTAATGTGTATCTCAGGATGGATTGGCTGTGGTGAGGAATAGAGCGCTACAGATGGATCGTGGTAGGTCAGAGTAACCCTGATCACCCTTGTACAGACTATGGCGAAATAATGGCTACTCAAGAGATATTTAAAAAAAGATTTTTTAAGAAAGTAATGATTACCCCCGGATGCTGGATTTGGAAGGGAGGCATGAAAGGCGGGCAGTACGGGGCTTTTCATGTTGAAAATGGAAAAAGTGTTTTTGCTCATAGGTTCTCTTATGAAATACACATAGGGGAAATTCAGCCTGGAAATGTTATTTGTCATCGCTGCGACAATCCATCCTGCGTGAATCCTGACCATCTTTTTTCTGGCACTCAAGCAGTCAACATGAAAGACAGGGATCGCAAAGGAAGGCAAAATAAAGGTGTTGCTCAGCACTCAGCTAAGCTAACTCCTGAAATTGTTGCTCAAATACGTAGTTTGTATGTCTATAGAAGCAAAGACTTTAATACGATTACATTAGCGAAGAGATTTGGAGTTGGTGGAAACCAAATTTTGAAAATTGTAAATAACATTGATTGGAAAGAGAAATGAAGCAGACAGAGCAAGAAATTAGAGAGCGGATCAAGCGGGATCAGGAACGCATGAAGCGTCAGGAATGGCACGGCCAAATCTGGCGTCCGACAATCACCGAACGGGAAATGGAGGCGAGAAAGAAACAGGTTGACCGGGGCGAACTTCCCTTCTAAGATAGATGCACAAACCAATTTTACCAACGCAACAACCAAGGAAAATACCATGAGTATCGCCACCCTCATCATTGGGGAATCGGGTACAGGCAAATCTACCAGCCTGCGCAATCTCGATCCTGCACAAACTCTGCTGATTCAGGCAGTAAAAAAGCCCCTCCCTTTCCGTTCGCCAGATTGGAAGCCGATTGTCAAAGGCTCGCCAGGCGGTAACGTCTACGTGACCGACGATAGCGCAACCATCGTGCATGCAATGGGCGCTACCAAAAAACCCATCATCATCGTAGATGACTTCCAGTACATTCTGGCAAACGAATTTATGCGCCGCGTTACAGACAACGAAACCGGCAACGGCGCGTTTGCCAAGTACAACGAAATTGCTCGCAAAGCATGGGACATTTTCATGCAGGCATCCAATCTGGCCGAAGGTAAGCGCGTCTATATCCTGAGCCACACCAGCACCGACGAAATTGGCAAGACCAAGATCAAGACTATTGGCAAGCTGCTGGACGAAAAGATCGTGCTGGAAGGCCTTGTAACGATCGTCTTGCGCACGCTGAAAATCAACGACCAATATGTGTTCTCAACTCAGAACAGCGGCAGCGACACGACTAAATCGCCGCTTGGCCTGTTCGACCAAGACCACATCGAAAATGACCTCGCTGCGGTAGATACCGCCGTTTGCGAGTATTACGGCATCACCAACTAAACCAAGGAAACCACCATGTACCAACTCGACCCAAATCTGGCAAAAAAAGCTGACACCATCGGCGCTTACATTTCCGACACTGGCAAGTATGTCGGCCAATTCATCCGCGCTGAAAAGCTGGTCAGCGCAAACAAGGGAACAGATGGCATCGGCTTTACGTTCAAGGATGATTCTGGCCGCTCGTGCCGCTTCGACGTATGGACGCAGAAGCAGGACGGAACGGCCCTTAGCGGCCTGAATCAGATCAATGCCATGATGGCCTGCTTCCAGTTGCGCGGCCTCAAGGATAGCCCGCAAAACGTCTCCAAATGGGACAACGATGCAGGCGCAGAAACGGTGCAGTCCGCGCCATGCTTTGCCGACCTGATGAACAAGAATATCGGCCTGCTGCTGCGCTCGACTGAATACGCCAAGATGAAAGATGGCGCGCTGACTGGCGAAAACGGCTGGCGCATGGAACTGTTTGCCATCTTCCAGGCTGAAACGGAACTGATGGCGTCCGAAATCATGACGCGCAAGACCAAGCCGGAACAGCTGGCAAAAGTCATTGCCCAACTCGCTGACAAGCCGCTGAAAAAGCAGGCTCAACGCCAGGTTGGCGGGAATCAAGTCGGCAGCAATTTTCCTGACAGCTTCGGTAGCGATATCCCTGACTTCTTCTAACTTTACGGAGGCGCGGTGTAACAACCGCGCAATACAATGACAACATCACTTTCAATGTACACGCTCGCCGCAGAATACCGCCAGATGGTTGAGCAGCTTATGAGCATGCAAGACGATGCGCAAACCATCGAAGATACGATTTCTGGCGAAGCATACCCTCTTGAAATGAAAGCGCAGGGCGTAGGATACGCAGTCAAGAATATGGAAGCGCTGGCGGCTTCGATCAAAGCAGCCGAGACAGAAATGGCAACCCGGCGAAAGGCTATCGAACAGCGCGCCGAATCGCTACGGGAATACGCCAAAACCTGCATGGAAATTGCAGGTGTTTCGAAAATTGAATGCCAGCATTTCGCGCTGACGATCAAGAAGAATCCGCCAGCCGTGGAAATCTTTGAGCAGGCACTGATCCCTATTTCGCTCATGCGCACGCCAGAGCCTCCACCGCCGCCCGTCCTGTCGCCTGACCGCAAGGCCATTGCCGAAGCCATCAAGGCCGGCAAGGAAGTCCCCGGCGCCTTGCTTGTGCAAGGTACGCGGCTGGAAATCAAATAACTAACCCCACACCGCGCTGGCTACCGCTGGCGCAAAGGAAGAATGAAATGGAAGATCGTGAATTGTTGGAGCTGGCGGCTAAGGCTGCGGGAATAAAGGGCAATTTTGTAGAGCAATGCCCGGAGGATGGCCACCCAAGATACAGATGCGGTATCGGCAAGGATGGCGTATTCTTTGATGCATGGAACCCACTAGCCTATGATGGTGAAGCGCTGAGTCTGGCCGCAGAACTTCGCTTGCATATCAAGCCAGGAAAGCACAAGGGCGATGGCTGCACCGTTGAAACGCAGCGCGATGGAATTGCAGGATGTACGGCATTCTACGATGACAAGGCGCAGCAGATGCGTCAGGCCATTGTTCGCGCTGCAGCGGAAATCGGCAAGGCCATGCCATGATCGCCGCATACCACGCAGCCCAAGCGCGCCGCAGCACCATTGCCCGGCGCATTGCCGCATTTATGATTTGCCTGATGGCGCTCGCTTGCGCATTGGGATACTGAAAGGGTACCGTAATTAATTACGGTAGCATAACCGGCCCACCGGGCGCCGATCTGCCCGGAGAGCGCGAGAGCGCAGAAGGAAACACATGAACGACCAAGCAATCGAGCAAGAGATTCAAGACAAGGGGAAAACGGCACCACGCATCACGCCGGACGACATTCAGGCGGCCATCGCGCAGACGCATTATTTCACTGCTGCTGAGGGGGTGATTGGCAATGCTGCTGTTGAGTCCTACAAGAAAGATGGTGACGCTGGCGTAGGCCCATGGGATTTTGGCAATAAGCGCGAGCTGAATCTGTTGACGTTCTGCGTGCTGGTGCTGCGCAACGGCTTCACCGTCACCGGCGAAAGCGCCTGCGCCAGCCCGGAGAACTTCGACGCTGAAATCGGCCGCAAGATCGCGCGCCAGAATGCGGAGCAGAAAATCTGGATGCTGGAAGGCTACCTGCTGAAACAGCGCATGCATGACGCTCCAAAAACCACGCCGGCACAGCCTTACTATCCCGGATAAATTCCGTCACAAAAGGAAAAGCCGGCATCTTCGCCGGCTTTTTTATTTCGACAAATTCTTGATCGTGTCGTCTTTCTTGGCGCTCTCCCGCGTCAGGCCGAATTCGAACGAGAAGATGTTCTCGACCCAGCCCAGGGCACGTCCCAAGATAAGCGATATCGTGGCCTTCGTGTAGTCGTCCATACCGGACTGCCACACCACCACGGCCAGGCAGATGACGACGATGAAGCCAGCGCCAGCTGCCAAGATATTGCCGCGCGTGTTGCGGCCGGTGGACTTCACAATTTCGACATCGCGGGATCGAGCGTTTTGCACATCACCTATGTACATGCGCTGCAGCTCGGTTTCATTGGCCATGGCCTTCGTCTGGAACTCCAGTGCAAGCGCAGGATCAGCAGCCAGCGCTGTCTGCGCGCCGGCTGCCGTGCTCGATCCTGTCACGGTCTGCGCGATGCCGATCACCTGGCTGGCGACGGTGGCCGCCGTGTCGCTGTTCGTGAAGTACTTCATCAGGGCCGGCGCGAACTGCGAGGCGATGGCCAGGCCGATTGTCAGCGGGTCCATTACGCCACCCCTACAGTTTCGCTGGCCAGCTTCCAGTTTTCGGCCCAGGTTTCAGGATGCGGCTTGCCAGGACGCCAGGCATCGACGTACTGCGCCCAGCCTTGGCTTGCATTATCGGGCAGTAAGCCCGGCAGCGTGTAGATCAGCAGACGCGCGGCGCATGCGGCGACGATATCCTGATAACGCATAGCCTCCCACAAGGATTGCGCGTCGGGCGCCACGTTGTAGCCCGCGCAGATGGCGACCATTGGCTGTGCCGTCGAACGATGTGCCAGCACGCCTTTGCAGCCACCGCCCTTTTCGAATTGCCAGAACGACGAAGCCGGGCCGTTCTCAGCGCCACCGGCCACAACCTGGCGCCGGTAGCGCAGGCCGCTTTCTTGCAGCGCGATAGCCAGCAGGAAGCGTGCAGCACGTTGGCCAGCTTGAACATCAGCGCTCTTGATGCCCAGAGCTTCCAGCTCAGCCAGCGCCGGCCAGATTGCGGTTTGCAGCAGGGTAATCGGTTTCATGGTGTCCTTTGTTTGAGTAATTCCAGGATGAGGTCCATGCGCCCCTGGAGGTTGCGCTCTACGCCGTCCATGCGGTCCTGAAACTGCGTTACGACGGCGGCGAATTTCTGCTCATATTGAGCTTCAAGGCGGTTTGTCTCGCGCTGGTGCCGCGTTTCGATATTGATCAAGTCGGCGCGCCATTCCGTCTTCGCATCATCAAGCGCCTTTTGCGTAGCCTTCTGCTCCAAGCCCACCTTGATATTTGCGTGCGCATCCTTGAGGAAGTAGGCCAATACCATGATGACCATCCCAACAACGTAGGGCGCGGGGTTTGAGAAATCAAGCATCGGTTTGCTTTCCAAGGAAGAGGGTTGACATCAAGATGCAGGCCACCAGTTCGGCATGCTCCAGAATCTTGACTAGCAGATGGTAAGGGCTTTCAGGGGGATATCCATCAAGCCACCATCCAAGAAAGTGGAACAGCACCAGCATCATCGAGACGCGAAAAACGAGCTTCGATGCAGGTGCTTCAATGATGATCGCGCTGGCGGCCACGAAGCATTCGACCAACACGCAGACGGCATAGAAATGAGCATCGGGGATTGGGGCAAAGATGCCGGCGCCCACCGCCAGCGTGAGCACAAGCATGCGCCAGTTGCCGATGTTCATGGCAACAGCCACTATCAGCAATGGCGCATACAGGATCATTTCTTGACTGGCTTCGTGCCGGTGCGCTTCGGCTTGGTCGGCGGTGGTGGATTGCCGTTGCCGGCCATGTAGATCGATTTCATGATGTTCCTTTCTGGTTGATGAGGTGAAATTTTACCATCGTTGAATTACGGGATACGAAGACTCGGCGCTCTCGACTCGTTACCAGTCCACGTCATGGTAGCAGTGCCAGTGAACTGAACCGGCTCTTGATTAGCCCCTGTCAGTGTCGGCGATACGGCAAGAGCTACGTAATTAGTATTTGGAACTGCCAAAAGTGAAACCCCCGTGATACTGTTTCCAGGGCTGTTGTTATCCAATTGGCTTGATCCAACTATAACAGCGCCCCCTGCCGTAATTGTTCCGGTATTGCCTACGATGATATTAATTGTTGCACGCATAGTCCTAAGGGACATGGCATCAGTTGCAGAGCCAACTATTGATGCCACGCCATCAATAGTGATCGCAGCCGATAGCGCGTTAGAGCTTCCAGAAACAGTAGGAAGAATAAATCTAACTACCTCCGCACCGGAAATTCCACCGTTTATCTTGACAACCTTAGACGGTATCGAGATTATGGCTTTTCGATTTCCTTCCACAGTGTAGCGATATGGGATTCCAGAACCCTGAACACCCTCTATTTTTACATTCCCTGTATTTGGATTCCACAGCATGTTTTCCGGTATTTCAAGGTACTGCTTATCAGAGTTGCAGTGCACCTCGGAGTTTCTCACATAGCATGAAATCTGTTCGTTATTTGATACCGGATCAGCAGAAAAGAGAGGTCGATTAGGCTCTGATGTATCTTGCAAATAAACTTTACAATCATCAATCTGACCTTGCCCGCCACGTGTTTGTATGATGTGCGCTTGTCCAGTCGTGACAAGGCCACCAAAAGTAAATCGAATGGTCGATTGCTTGGCTACGCCAATAATTCGGAAACCGGTGTGCTGCTCAATTGTCCCTCCAATCTCGCCTCCCTGGAAGCCGCCAAAGAGCCACCAAGCATCCAGATTACCTCCTCCAGCGCCAGAGTTAGCGAGATAGAGGCTTGGGGCATGGAACGAATTTACGTCTTCGGTTATTAGGGAAGGCTTGTTTCTGTTTAATGAAACGGCGAAGGTCTCTCCAGGAAATGACGTAACGCCTAAAGAATGAGACCCCAGCAAAGGAGCCTGGAAGCTGGAAGGAATAATGCTTGAGTAGTTTGGGCTGGCCTTGTACGCAGTAAAAAACAATGGAACATCGGCTGTATAATAGCCAGTGTCGTATGTATTTTCTTCTGCGCCAAAGTTCCAGAGTGCAACCGTTCCAGCACCGCCATTAGCGGATGGATCGCTATGCATGAAAACACGAGCATGAATTTTCTGATTCTGCGTCTGCGGCAAAATAGAACTGACCGCCTGCAAAATGCCAACAGTAGATTTATTAGTGGCGCCGCTTCGAATATCGCCGCTAAACTCAAGCCATTGACTGCCAGTGGTTTCGATGACGCAATTCCCCGCGCCAGTCTCCCCGAGCAAATTGAAATCAATCAACTTCAGTCCGTCACGGACACGCGTAGACGCGGCACGTGAGCTGGTCGCATTGATTGTTGATTGCACAGTCAATGGGTATCTTGCATCAGAATAAACCACACCAGCACGCCCTGAGCTTCCCTGAATTGGGCAAACTGAATCGATTGCAGCCTGAATAGCAGGTGCGGCATCAAATATAGCCCCAGAAATTGCCATTTCTCGCTGAGAGTCAGTCAAGAAATCGAAAACATGAACCTGCTGCCTGTTCTTTTGCTGCAATGTTTGTAGTACCGCGTTCAATCCGGATTGCATAAATCCAATAAGGATCGACCCAATACTTGATGCAAGAACTGAGAGTTTTGCATACAAAGAAAGATCAACAACTCCAAATTGAGGGATGTAGTAGACAAGAATATTGCTAGAATTTTTTACGCTGATAGAATAATCAGTTGCTACCCACACCCGCGCAGGCGTGCCAAAGCGAACGATATAGCCGGCGTTAGTCGTCAGCGGCTGCGATGCCGGAATGGTCAATGCCTCATCCCAAAACACAGGAATCTGGTTAGCAAACACGGTCGGGTCTGTGCCAACCTGGCCAATATACACTTTCCCATTGGTCAGAGGCTTGCCGTCAAGGCCCGTAAAATTCTGGAATGGCGTTTCTACGATGATAGACATTATTTTCCCTTGTTAGCTTCTTTGTCGGCCTTGCGTGCTTCTTCATCTTTGCGGCGCCGGTCTTCGGTCAGCCAAGTGACGGCCCCAACCCGGGCGGCCTGTTCGCGTGCATCTTGAGGAAGATTATCAACGTAGTTTTTCCATGGTGCAGAATTCTGCAAGATACGGTTCAGCACATTGGTACGTTGCGGGTCACGACCTATGCCGTTTGCAATTGCTTTGATAGCGGACTGGAACTCGGACGAATTCAGCAGGTTGTCAGCAGCCACATGGCCCGGCGTCTTTGTCCGCTGCAATGCTGCACCTACTGCGGTTGCAAGGCCCACGCCAGGCGCGCCAAGACTTGAGCTGGCCACCTCAGCAGCCAATCCCTTCTTGCCTACAGCCTTGACGCCATCGTACAGCTTGCCAATGGCTGTCTCTGCATCCTTCAATTCATCCTTAACAACCATCAGCCGTCCGGTAGCGATGAATTCCCGCGTGGACTTGCGGATTCCATCCGATACTTTGGCCAGTGAATTCAATTGCTTGAGCGTGGACAGTGGCAGATTCTCGGCAAGCGCGTTGTATGCTTCCCGGTTGCGCACAAGTCCCTTGTGCCAGTCTGCGAACTTGGCAAAGCTCATCTTGCCGGCGCGCTCAAATGCGTAATTCAGGCCGGATGCAGCCACCTCTGGCCGCAAGTTCTTTGGCACGGCATTGATCGTATCAACGAAGGCTTTTGTATCGCCCTTTGACAGGTTTTTCATACCTGAATTGAGCGAAGACACGATGTTGTCACCCAGGTCTTTACCGAACAGCGATACCATGTCGTCCTCAAGACCTTTGCGAACTTTTACAGTCGCCTTAGCCGCCTTGAACAAATCGCCATGCCCAGCGGCGTTAGCTACTGCTTCCTGGTCATCGGAAAGAGTCGAATACATTTTTTTCAGCATGCCAGATTCGGAATTTGCAAAAGGACCAGTATTTTTGCGCAACGCCTGCCCGATCTGCTTTCTGGTTTGATCTAAAAATGCATAAGTAAGCGGCTCATCCCCCCCCAGGGAGGATAAAAGATTGCGCTCCACAGGCAGCATTCGCTTTGCCCCTCCAAGATCATCTGCATGGTTTTTCAAGAATGTGAGAGTCTCATCGGCCTTCACGGTTGTCCTGGCCGGTATTGCGGCACTAACCTTGGTGTATAGCTCCTCTGCTTTCTTTGACAACTCTTCTTGCGTGCCGGCCATTTGCTTTTGCACCTTGGCCGAAAGCGAGGAAATATCGTTCGATCCTGCCGCCTCTTCAACGATGCGGTTTGCGCGCTTGGCGACTTCTTCCAGTCCTTCCATTTCGGCGCGCTTGAGTTCGGACGTGGGGAACGACTTGATAGCAGCTGACAGTTCGCGGAAACTCTGGTTCGTCGTCACATGGTCAGGCTGCAAATTGTCTTCAATTCCCAATCGCTTTGCGGCGCTAAGAATGCTTTTATCTGGCATGACCTGTTCGGCCACGATATTGAGCGCCTTCGCGTTATCTGGCGCGGCCTGCTTTACGGCGGCAGTCAGGGGCGCAACCTGCATAGGCTGTACGGCAGGCGGCGGCGTGCCTGGTGGCGGCGTAGCAGGGGCGCGCACACCAGCAATCACAGAACGAGCGGCAGGAGCTATAGCACCAAGCGCCAATGGTGTAGCTATGCCACCCGCAAGCGATGCCGCCATCTGGCCGAGTGGGCTAGCCCCCTCTTCCTGCGCGACTTGCCCAGCGGCGCCAGCGCCAGCTCCGGCTGCGGCTTGCAAGCCTGGCCGTGATGCCGCCATCTGCGCAACAGCCTGTGTCGTTCCGGTCGTTCCTTTGGCTACTGCGTTGGCGATGCCTGCGCCACCAAGCCCGCCAAGCAAGCCTTTTTGCAGTGCGCCAGAGATTCGCTCGGACGATGTTTCCGGCTTCGGCAGGCCGAGAGCGTCAGCAACGTGCATACCGATACGCGCCATTGTTTCGGGGTCGTAATCATTTCCAGTCGCCATGCGAACGGCGCCGCCGATAGCTGATACAAAAGGGTCTACCAGTGTGCCAACAAGACCCGCTGCACCCTCTGTAATATTGCGCGCAGTTAGGCCAACAGTACGCCCTAAGCTCGGATCGGGGTCTGCCTTATCCTGTCCCGTGCGAATCTTAGCCACGCGGTCGCGCAACTGCTGCGAGTTCGCCGGCACATCATCAGGAATGTTGTTGATCGTGATGCCGTCTTTTGTCGTAATGCTATATGGCATGTCAGTAATCCACAGTAATATTTTTCACTGGCGATGCCGGAGCGGCGGGGGCGCCAGGGCGCGGCACAGCGGCTGGAGTGTCAGGCGCCCCCAGTGGTACGCCGTACCGCTTTTCCAGAGTAGAGCGCCCTTTATTGAGCAAGCGCGTGGCCTCGGCAAGCGTTTCCTTGAACTGCTTTTCAGACTGCTTGCGAGAAAGGTTTTGGAATGCCGCTTGCAGCTTTTCACCCTCGGCATTTGACAACGCGCCCATGCCTTTGATGTTCGGTATCTGCGATAGGAAGGCTTGCGATCCAAGCGTTTCGATTAGGGCGATGGCGTCTGCGCTTTGGTCATTCGTGAGCGCAGGCATACGCCCCTCAATTGCGCCAATAACATCATTGAGGCGTGGATTTACCTTGATACGCTCAATTGTATTCAGCATGTTGTCAATGTTGCCTGCGCCAGCCTCAACATCGGCCACCTTGCCGCGAATCTTTTCTTCTCGCGCGGTTACGGCATCCTGCAACTTGAGTTGCAGTTCTTGGCGCTTCAACCCGTTGCCTTCTCGATTCGCGGCGGCATTCATCGCAGCAATACGATTTGACTCTCTAGCGATATCAATATCGGCCTTGATCTTCTTGATATCCCAGCCAGTTTTTTCCAAGTCTTGCAGCGCCTGGCTATCAGCGTATTTTGCTTTCACGGCGGCGGTGGCTGCGTCTGCCTCTGCCTTGCCCGCACCAGCAACAGCAGTACGCAAGGCGGATGGCTGCATAGCCTCTTCGCGCTGATCCTTGCGCAGATCGCCAATAGCCTTAACTGCGGTCGGGTTGTATAGAGCGTGCATGAACGTAGACTGCTGCTTTACCTGTGCGATCTTTTCAGGGTCGCCGCTGTTCAGAGCATCAAGTACGCCTTTCCATGGGCCAGGGTCGGCGCCAGTCTTTTCCAGATAATCGACGCGGCTTTGCAGCGCCTGCTTAGCGATATCGACATTGCCGGATTGCAGTCCGTTGAAAACAGTCGCAGATGTTACCTTCTTGTTATTCTCGTCGGCATCGCTCAGGAAGCCGCCGCCTGCTTTGATCTTTTCCACGTATTGCGGGTATTTCTTGAAAAGATCAACGGCAGCCGCAGGATCGCCGGAGGCCATTGCTGGCCCCATTTCAGCGTAGAAAGAGTTAAGCCGCTTGGCTTCTGTTGCCTGCTGCGCCAATGCGCGCTGAGCCTCTTGCAACTTCAAATCATTGAACTGTCGCTCTTGGCCTTGCACAACGCCTTTTGCCATGGAATCCGCGAATGTTGGGCCTTGTGGGGCAAGTGCGGCGGAATAGTTGTATGGTTCCATTGTTAGCCTTAGAAGTAGTTGCCGAACGTAGAGCCAAGCGAGTTGTACAGCTGATTATTTGCCTGGCCTGTTGCCAATGCCGCACCAGCCCTAGCCGAACCCTGAGACTGAAGCAGCCCAGAAATGCTATTTGCATTCGACATACCAGCATTGCCAACGCCAGCTGCCGCATTCTGTCCAATGCTCGTTATTCCGCCCAGGTTGCTATATTGCTGCTGAATCAGTTGCTGCAAAAGCTGAGGGGAGAACTGAGCAAGCGCAGCCTGCGTATTCCCGCCACGAAGACCGCCAGTAGCCGCTGAGTTCTGCAAGATGGAGTTCTGCCCTTGCTGATTCAACGCCTGGAATTGAGCGCCATTCTGTATGCCGCCGATTGCAGATTGTTGTGCGTCATATCCATTCAGGCCAAGCAAGCTTTGCTGAGCGCCAAGCGCGCCAGTACCCGCATTCACAAATGGAGACTGCATTTTCTGCAAGGCTTCAAATTGCTTGTTCTGCTGCGCAATAGCAGCATCAGATGATTGTGTTTGAGCATTGGCGGCAGATTGCGCAGCCTTTTTGCTCGATTGTGACGATAGATAGGCTCCACCGACAGCGGCCGCAACTCCCCAGGGCATGCTAGTCTCCTCGCTTAATGCAAATAATCATTGTTATGCGGTCGTATGCTGTAGGGTTATCAACCCAATGCAAATATTGATTGTCGAACCAGAATAAATCCCCTGGCCGGCTTTCAAGCTCCACGCCTTCGAAGCAAAACTTCTGCCCTGGCGCGCTATCAATCTGTACCGCAAACTTCTCGTAATACCGTGCGTGCCATCCATGGTCTTCATGTGGCTTGCAGGATGCACCTGCTGGTATTCGAGTGACCAGCACGCCGCCAAGCTCCTTGCCTCCTACCGCGTCATAAACCGACTGCACAAGATCCTTGATGCCAAGAACATCAGCCGATGGATACCAATGAGCAGAATGAGCCTCTCCAGTCTCTGCATTATCTGGCGTGCCAAAGCGCGCCCAAATATCATCAAGTCCATGGTGCGGGCTGCGCTCGCCTTGCGTGCGTGACGTGTTCTCATTCCACAGTTGCGGATTCTCCAGCAGCGCCCATCGAATGTACGTTACGCTCAAATCTCGCGCCAGTAGCTCAATCTTTTTCATGCGTCAACTCATGGTCAATCAATTCTGGATCGGTGCAATCGGTACCATGCACGCAGAACCATACGGCATCAGTCAGCGCTGTAACTGAGTGGCGCTTTCCCGCCTCAATCGTGATGCATTTCGGCGCCACATGCTCAGCCTCGACTCCATCAACAGAAACAATTACTGAACCAGACGCCAAAATCGATAGGTGATCGAAGTTATGGCTATGCTGATCTAGGCGAAGGCCAGCCGGAATAATGGTTTCCTTCGCGTATGCTTTCCCGCCGAAGTGATGCGAAATTTTTACGCCAAGCTCATCAAAGTTCTGGTTGAACGAATTCATTAATAGCCTTAGTTTATCAAGCCATGAGTTCTCATAGCAGTTTCTAGCGCGATTATACGCTGCCTTGCTTCTGTCAGGCCAGCGGCGACTGCTGCTGCCTCCGATTGGAGATAGGCAGCCCCTGCTGCGTATGCTGTATTTGCATTAAAAGCACCAAGAAGCGTAGTCCCAGTGGATGCAGTCCATCCAGTAACTCGTGCGCCGACAACTTGATTCCCGCCCACTCGATAGGAAGCCGCTTGGAAAGTGCTGGCGATAGATTGTGCGGTTGCTAGTGTCTTGCTTACATAGTCGCCATTTATGGTAGTCGCGAGAGTAAGCGCAGAATTAGCTGTTGTCTGTGCCGCCACCGCAGCAGCCTGAGCAGTTGCCGCATTAGTGATGGCTGTATTGGCGCTTGTTTGTGCGGCTACTGCTGCTGCTTGCGCTGCCGCAGCCGCCGACAATGCAAGCGCAGCATCAGCCGCCGCCTGATCTGCCGCCACCTGCGCTGCATCCGCCGCAACTTGCGCTGCCTGCGCAGCCTCCAAGGCATCATTCGCGCCGCCAATTGCCGCAGCCGCATCGACCTGAGTGCCTTCAAGAAATTTGATTGTCTCGTAATCGCCACCCGTCAGCGCTGACAGCTTATTTCGATTGATTGTATTGCTTCTCGGTTCAATCATCGCGGCCTCACGAATAACGGCTCAAATGCCACCTCAAGGGCTGCTACGCTGATATGCGCATCGGACGTGCCACGGAATCGCTGCATGCGCACATACCGGATGCGGCCATTGGTACGCCAGCATAGCCGCTTGTCATGCTCCCCGGCCCTTCCTGCCTTGATAGGTCGCTCCTGGCTCCATTTCTCGCCATCAGTGCTGTAGCTCGTCCAGATAGTCGGGTCTGCGCCGAACACTGCGCGGCCAGGCAGCCCGACAAGCTCAAGCTCAAGCATGATCGCGTCATTGCCAGCGTTATAGATAATAGGCGTGCCAAACTCCCAGCTTATTTTCTCGCCGTAGTGGCTTGAAATCACCTGCGACAGTGTGCACAAGCGAGGCTGTTGCGGATCGCCGCCGATCCACTTGTCATAGCAGTAGAACAGGCCTTGTGCGCGATACTGTGAAAGCCCTTCGATGGACGAGGAAAGAACATGCCATATTGGCTCACCAAGTGCTTGAGTAGCAGCAAAGTCAAACACCAACGTGCGATCAGGCAAGTGAATACGCAGGAACGCATGCGATTTTTCTTGCTGTACATCCATCATGATATTGCTCAAAACTTCTTCCGAGAACTCGCTCAGAATCGTTTCAATTTCTCGCGTAGCAACCTTTGTTGCGACTCCACTTTGCCCAAGGTAGACGCTTGGTGCTTCTTCGCGCCCACCGCCGACGAATGCCAGCGAATCAGAGAACTTTACGCAAGCATGAGTACCTACAGCGCCCTTTGGAATCATTGCGCCTTCGATGCGCTGGAATGCAAAGCCAGTGCCGCCGATGTTATCGAATACCTCAATCGTGTACCGGTTGACAGCGCACAACTCATTACGCAGCTTTATGATGCGTACTACAGGATCAGGATCGGCCTCGCTTGAGCCGTATTTCAGCGGGTTGATTTCGCTCGGGTTGTTCAGTTCCGTCTGTACCAGGTTCGTGCCGTCTGTCGTGATGAAATAGCCGTCAATCCACTCCACATCGAGCGCCACGCCAAGATCAGGATCGGTAACTTGGCCGAGCGCGCCGTCTTTCAGGTAGTACAGCCGCCCACCAGATGCGATAGCCAGTCGGTCGAATGAATAACGCATCGTCACCCAGCCACCCAAGCCTACATCACCAATTATGGCTTTCACTCCAGCAGCAGTGACGCGCACTAGCTTCGTACCCATAACAGCATATGCCACGCCATCCCAATTGATGCCGCCGCGATAGATTCCCGGGCCATCCGCGCCGAAGGCGAGCAGCCCATCAGCGGGGCGTAAGTATCCGTCACTAATACCGGTCTTTGTCGGGACAGGGATCATGTTCAATGGCGAGCGCGTGCGATAGTCCGTGTTCTCGCTAGCCGTAACCGCCTTAATGATAGGGATTTGCATTACGGTACTATCTCATCATCAGTGCTGCAAAAGGTAATGGACGGGTCAACAACGCCAGCCGGTAGGCATGGTCGGAAAAAGTTCCTCCAGCCCAATCCATAGATTCGGTTTCCGGCGCCAACAGGGAGAGTGCGCGGCAACTGCATCGATGGAATCTTGCGCTGGACAAGCATTGCTTGATAGGCGAGTGCCGCAGCTAATCGAGACTCTGCCGATACTGTCTTGCCGAACAGTGGCGCGATGCGAATGGCGCCGTTCGTTCGCACGGCCTCGTCGTACATATCCAGCATAGCGCTGTCATCGTCCGGATCGCTAACAGCAGGCGTATTAGGCAGCACATAACCGGTATCAATGCCAAGCGTCAGCCATGAGCGCAGCATCGATTCAATGCGCGCCAGCCCCGCCTGAATCTCATCTGGAGAAAGGTCGAACGTATAGGCGGCGAGTGCAACCTCGCCATACGCCGCCTCTACAATTTGTCGCTTTGTGAATGACATTTTCAGCCGTCCTAACCTTTAATTTGCTCGTGCCCAAAAGTTCGCTTTGACATACCGGAACGAAACATAATTTCCAGCGGCCAATGAAGCAGGGGCATTTAAGACAGTCATGCCTGGGGCCGTCAACATTAAAGCGGCAACGGCGAATTGAGGGATGCAGATATCAAACTGCTGCCCTAGTTTTGGGTTTGATGGCATGCCAATGGTAATCCCAGCAATGGCGCCGGCAGGCGATATAACTAGAAGCAATCCCTTACCATTTTGATCGCCAGTGTTCAGAGTTACACCATCAGCCGCTGGTAAATCCACTACTGCCAATTGAGGCTGATAGAGCGTATCAGCCAGCCCTTGCGACATTCCGCCACCAGAATCCATTACCAGCCCTCCCCGGTGCAAACATTGACCGTAGTGCCAGCAGTAGAAAAGATCGCCACGCGGTCATGACTCATGGCTTTGGTAAATGTACTGGCCATGCCAGCCAAAACGGGGCAGTCAGCGGAGCTTGCAACAGGGGCTGGCGTGATGGTGGAATCATACGTCCGGAAATGGACAGGATTAGCACCAGCATTAGCGATGCGGATACTCTTGTCCTGCGCTGTGATAGTCAGGATTTGAGGAGTAGCCGCCACCAACGTAACGAGCTGGTTGCTGCCTTGGTGCGGAGCGAATGAGGCGTATGCGGTCATTTCGACACCTCAGCGTCTTTCCGTGGGCGGCCTGGGCCTGCCTTCTTTGGCGCGTCATCGCCCGCTTGGCCTTCTGCCGCTGGGCGCGCAGCATCAACCGCTTCGATGGTCGTGCGATGCCAGCCATCCTCTTGCGCATCGTCTTCCTCAGTCGCATTCTGCACAACCTTGATGCCGAGAATATGGCCATGCACCGGCTCGGGATTCGTGCCGCCCTTTTTGTAAAGCATGCGCGGATAATTGTCGCTCATTTTATTGATTCCTTATTTTATGTCTAGTAGAATTCTAAATTACATACATCATATGAGTGATACATGAAATCTTGCTCAATACCAGGCTGCAATGACAAATATTATGCTGTTGGACTTTGCGGAAAGCATTACACGCGCAGCAAAAAAGGCCAAAGTTTAACTGAAAAAAGTGTTTACCAACTCACTGACTTGGAACGCCTTCAACAAAAATATACGGTTGCGGATAGTGGCTGCTGGGGGTGGAGCTTCCCGAGAAGCGATGGCCGAGCTAACACTTTTACATACGATGGAAAGTCGCAAAGCGCCTACCGGGCATCATGGCAAATCCGTAATGGCCCAATACCCGATGGGCTTTGCATTCTTCATCATTGCGATAATGGTCTTTGCATAAATCCAGATCATCTATTCCTTGGTACTCATATGGACAACAGAAACGACATGCTTACCAAGGGCCGCGCTCGCCCAGCAAAAGGGGGGGATTTCAAGTCAACAAAGCTTACAAATGAAGCCGTGCTTGACATTAAAACCTCCCCTTTAAATGGCAACAAGTTAGCCAAGAAATACAACGTTGCCAGGCAGACTATTTACGACATTCTAAATGGTAAAACATGGACTCATATTCCCCCACCATTCTAGAATGTTGTTAAAATCATACCTGATCAAACAATTGTACGCCAGCCATTTCGGTATTCATCATGTTGACACCGTACTTCGTGTCAACACGGTAGAAGACCTTACCGGTTTTGATATCCGCCTGCTTGACCATGACCAGCTCGAAGCCCTGGTCAGTCGTGCCGCGCATTACCATCATGCCCGCGTCAGTTGGGTAGGCAATGCGACCCGGCAGGATTTGCAATGCATCTTTGCGCCAGAACGGATTAACAGCAGCCGTCACCGTGTTCAGGAATGTCAGGCCAGCGCCGTTAGCAGGCGTAGCCGTAACGTTCTTGTACTGAACTTCGCCCGCAGTAGGCGTCGAGTCAGCAGCAATGATTGGCGGCGTGATTTGCACAGTACCCGCACCACCTGCACCAGTCAGAATGCCGGTGATGCGGAACGTTTTCAGTTGGCCCGTGTCCTGCTTGGTGATGTGATGCACCGAGTTGACGCCTGCAATGGTGAATGCATCGCCGATCTTGACCGTGCCACTGACAACGCCGATGGTGATGGTCTGGAATCGGTTATCCACGTTGACACGGCCACCATTAGGGCTGGCGACGGTCGCAACTGGGACGTAGCGCTGGTTGGCGCCGTTCATCGTTACAGTTACACCAGCAGCAGCAGTCAAGCGGTTGGAGTAGTCCATCTTGAACACATCGAAGCCCGCGATATCCTTTCCGACCAGGGCGCGGCCATAAGCCGTTTCGGGGCGGCCAGCCATCGTTTGACGCTTGGCTAGATCGCCAGCCATCTGATTGTATTGGCGCGAGTTGTAGGCGACGAAACGATCATCCATCGGGACGCCTTGTTCATTGAACAGGGAATCCAGCTGGGACACATCATCGAAGCCAGTTGCGGGAGTCGTGCGCTTGGATACAATCGAACCCAAGTTGCTCGCCACCAGATTAGCCGAGATATTAATATCGGACGACAGGCGCTGCTTGGCGCCGTCACGAATGCGGCCTTCTTGCAGGGCATCGCGCAGTTCGTTGGCGGTCAGCGTCCAGTTAGACGACTTGAACGTGTTGATCGATGCTGGAACCGCCAACTGCACAACGTCGCCGAAGTTGGCCGATTGATCCAGACCGTCGAAAGAAGTCATGATGTATGGCTGAGGGCGCCAGATCACATCATTGGTTCGCTCCATCGTGGTTTGATCGGTCTGGTAGACCGTAGCCAGTTTGGACACCACCAGCGCGTCGTCAAAACCCGCCAGCATTTCGTCAAACATGACGATCTCTTCCTTGTTAAATCCGTTTGCCATATTGATAACCTATTTAGTTGCGGAAGCTTTCTGCTTTTTGTACGCGACAACCTTGGTGCGGCTGCCGGTTCTCATCGCTTCTTCTTCCAGTCGTTCAAGTGCTGTATCCGCTGGGCCAGAATTTACCCCGCTTAAAGGGCGATCTGGTTGCGGTGCCGATTTCGTCTGTTTCGTGGAAGTAAGCTGCCGTTCAATGCGGCCCAATTCCATTGCAAGGTCAATAGGGTCTGTCAATTTCGAAATCGCATCGAGTTTTTCAGGATTGTTTCCAATGGCCATTACCAGGCGCTCAGCAACAGGCGACTTCAACAGAATCAATTGCTGCATCGGATTGAAAGTTGACATGACTTCGTTCTCTGCAGCCTGGAACTTTGCCTTATCTACTGGAAGCGCTGCCGCCTTTGCGCGGTAGGTATCCACAATCTTTTGCTGAGTCTGCTTTACGTCCTCTTGAGCGCTTCGCTGCTTGGCCTCATAAGCCGCACGCGTAGACTTCTGCTCATGCCACTTATCAAGCGCCGCCTCGTATGCTTCCGAGTCGTAGTCATGGTCTTCCAGCTTGGGCTTGGCAGAAACGACTGGGGCCGATGTTTCCACAGGCGCAATCTTTGCTTCTGCCTCAGCCAGCTTGCGCTCTGCTTCTTTGCGTTTGCGGGCCTCTTCACGCTGCGAATCGCGCAACTGGCGAATGACGCTTGAATCCTTGCCTTCCTCGTTTTCGGTAGGGGCTTCCGGTTTGCCAATGGTGATTTCTTCCAGTTCTGGTTCGGCAACTACTTGCTTCTCGCCTTCAACTGGGGGAATCACCTCGACTACTACTCCCCGTTCTTGCGCTTCTTGTGACATAAAACCCTTTCAAACTCACCGAATTAATTGGATCGGCGGAATCCATAGCCAAATACTATTACTATTGCTGTGGCAATGCAACAGATTGTGCATCTTGTGGTGGCGCCACTTGCTGATCCTGGGCAACTTCTGCACCCTGCTGTTGCATCTGCACAAGTTGAGCAATCGCCGCCATCACAGAATCAAGCTTGCCCGCGTCGATGTTTGCCAATGTCTCAGCCGTCTTTGCCTTTGTCAGTTCGGTATCGGCTGCGGCTTTCACAGAGTCAGCGCCAGCCTTGACAGCAAGGGCTTGCGATTTTTCGGCCTCAGCCATGAAGAATTGGGATTGTGGGTCTGGCTGAGCATTCGCTGCGGCCTCTTCCATTTCTTTCTTCTCTTCATCGGTCGGCGGAATTACTCCCTGCTTGACAAGTTGCTTGCGTGCGTACTTGCGCAGATCGTCTAGCCCCTCGCCATCCATGTTCATCATTGCAGCCTGAGCAAGCAATGCTTGCGTCTGTGGATCGGGCGTCTTTTGAATCAGGTCAATCAATGCTTTGTTCGTAGCATCGCGGCGCGTCGTGAATGATGGGCCTACATCAGTTACAACTTTATACCGGCCATTGCTGATATCGTTGTCAAGCATATTGGCGCCGGTCTTCTCGTCAACCATTGGCACCATGATTTCCTCGGAGCCTTGCGCGCCGTCGCGCTTGAGCGTGCGAACCTTGCGGCGCTCAGTCTCGATTGCGCGGCGGATAGACAGCCACACCTCACCGCATCGGCGCATCGACTTGGCCATGCTATCCATGTAGCCGAACACGCCCATGTCCAGGCGATTCTGGATCATGCCCACAGCTTCGGCGCTGGTATTGGCGATCAGGTTCTGGCCCTGGTCTTGATTGCCTGTAACGTCCTGGATATCTCGATTGCTGATTTCCATCAGGGCAGATGTGGCCTGAGAAATGATCGGCGGCTGATTAACGTAGACCGGCCCGGATGGAAGCGGGTTGCCCGCCTGATCGCGCTGGGAGTTGACCAGCAGGAATGGCGGGCGTGTGATATTGGAATAAGCCCATGTATCCTCGTGGCCCACCATCTGCTCAGGCGTGAATACTGGAATGTTTGGAGAGCCGAGCGCGGCAGTCTCTGCCAGGACGCTGACTTGCATGTTGTAAAGCTGTTGCGCATCCTTGCCGCGCTGTACCTGGCCCCATACGCGCTCTACACCATTGATAATCGAGCGATTTCCGAAGTAAGGAATCAGTGGAATATGCTCGCCCGCGATGATTCCGCAATCCTCAATGAACGTATTCCCGTTCATGATGTACTTGTGGACGCGCTTACGGGATATCTTGCGCGTGCCGATCAGTTCATAGCCCTGTAGCTCAAGCTCGGCAATCTTGTCGGCTAAGTCCTCATCTTCATCATAATCGGCCTCGCGCAGCTTAACGATATCCTCGTCGCCAGCTAGCCCCTTGAACTTGTACAGCGTATCCTTGAAGTCTTCGCGCACATAGTATTCGGCCACATACACTTGGTCGGGCGTGAACCAATCGAAGATGACGCCGACAGGCTTATCGAACGAGGATGCGCCAGCCTTTGGCCACTTGGCTTTATAGGCCTCCTGGCTCATGCCCTTAATCAACCAGGCGCGATTGGCATCTGCCTTGTCGTACCGGCGAGCATCGGCGTCAAAGTACAGCGACGAATCGGCATCAGTGATCGGTATGATCTGGATGCACTGACGCTCGTTGTCCTCATCCTCGTTGTCTTCATAGTCCGTGGCCAAGCGCCAGCCGCCATAGCCGCCCTTGCAGCCCTCTTGGAATGCGTTGTCGTATGCCTCTTGCGCGCCGCTATCCTGCTCGTCAGCGCGGTACATATCATCAAGCAGGTCAGCGACAGCATCGTCTGCCGAATCAGTCTCTGGGCGAAAATCAACGGTGATGCGGTTATTTCGGTACTCGTTGTAAATGCGGTCAACGCTGCGCGCAATCTTATTGACCTCGATCTTTGGCCGGTTCTCAAACTGGCGCCCGAGCCATCCGTCGTATTGCATACCTGGAATGTCGCAGAACTGGCGCGCTCGGATGGCTTCGGCCCGGATAGGCCACGATGCAGAATAGGATAAGTCGAACGCCTTCATAGCATTCTCATGTATCTTTTGCATTCTTTGTGACATTGCCATTGATTCCGCCTTACAGATAGATTTTCACTATGATACAACCAATTCAACGATTGTTGAAAAAATTCACAGTGCGCGGGACTACTACGGTAGGCGTCTTGGCCTCAACCTTGAGCGATACGGCAAAGTAGCGGAAGGCGTCGGCGCCGTGCGATGCCCAATCGTGTAATGGATTCGTACTGTACTGCTGCGTATCAGGATCTACCTCGTAACGGTAGTTGCGCAGCGCCTGCAAACCATCTGCGCACTTGTCAGAGTCAAACCAACATGTTGCAAATACGGTACGCGCAGCATTGATGCCGTTGACAACGCTTGTCTTTGGCGTGACGCGCACCTTGAACCCGAAGGCGCGGCACTGCTGCGCGATGGTCTGCTCACTGGCCAGCAACTCATTGTTCGCATCATGCGGCAACCAGCAGTCACCGTAGACATACGGGCGCGACTGCAACTCTTTCAGGTAATGGCCCAGCGCCTGCCCTTGGTTCTCGTAGTAGTCAATGACTCGGAATTCAAAGCCCACTATCTGCACGAACCATATCGCGGTCTTATCTGCGCGGCCCAAGTCCCAATACGTGTGCACGGGCTTGGATGGATCGTATGGGACTTTCGTAAAGCGGCCAGCAGTCGTAGCAGCGCGAACCTCATTGGCGTAGATAGCGCCATCAAGCGTCTGCTTACAATGGCCCTCCCACACGTTTAGATAGGCGTCATAGTCCTTGGCCTTGAGGTCTTCCATTTCCTGGCGCAGCACATCGGGGAACCACGGGTTATCTGCCCAATTGATCTTTTGCACGACAGCGCCAGTAGGCGGCGACACGACGAAGCGCTGGTATGTCTCGTCCGCCTCAAGCGATGGGTTGAAGCTAATCCAAATCTCACTATCATCTTTACGGATCGTCGGGATGAGCGTATCCCAACTTGACTTACTGACCGTCTGCGCTTCTTCGATCCAGCAAACGTCCACGCCCTCGATAGATTTGATGTTGGCAATGTTGTGCTTTAGACCGTGAAACGTGAATTCAGTCCCATTCATTCCCTTGATGACGTAGTTCTGTACCTCGTAGAAGCCAGACAGGCCCATAGCTGCGATCTGATCCTTAAGCAGCTTATGGACTGACTGCGTGATGGACGTTTGCATTTCACGCGCACACAGCACGCGGAGCGGCTTAGTCGTGCCTTGCAGCAGCAACGCCCTGGCGATGCCCCAAGACTTTGCGCCGCCTCGCCCACCGTACAGCGTCTTATAGCGGGCAGGCTTGAACAGGCACTCTAGCGCCTCTGGAAACTCAAGCTGCGCCATTGTCAGGCTTGATGAACGTGATTGTGTGGCTGGTTTCGATAGGTGCGCCGTCGATTCCGCCTAGCTCTTGCGTGATCTTGTCGCCGTACTTCTTCGGGATCATTTTGGACAGCATCCATTTCCGTGCGTCAATACGCAGGCGGTTGCGTGCTACTGCAGTAGGATCGAACGTGACTTCCTGCTCGCCCTCTACATCGTCACCGCCATGCTTACTTTTCTTTACGAACGTACATTCCTCGTCAGCAATTTCCATAATGTCCTCAAACATCATATCCGTTCTTTGTTCCATTGCCGTCGCGTAATGCTGCTTAAAATCAGGGTATTCACCCATCCAACGGAACAATGTAGTCATTGCTGGCATAGCATCATCCCGCGTAACGCTGCGCATGCTTTCCCCCTCTGCGATACGTGCGCAGATAGTGGCGATTAACTCAGGGGAATATATTGTCGGACGGCCTACTGGCGCCGGGGGTGGCGCGCCGTCCTTTTTCTTTGCTGCCATGACTTTCTCCGTACCCTGCGGAAAGCACCGCGATAGGTGGATACTATCATGAAACGCTAGTTGATTGAATATGCATTCACCGGAATGTTACGCATGATGCAGAAGAATCGGCTCATGAAATCTCCCCGCATGCTGTCCATATCCTCATGCTTGACGCGGTATGTGCCTGGCTGGCCAGCTATCGTAATGATGTGGTCAGCCATGCCATAGAAGTGCATGCGTGTATCGATGCTAACCTCTGGCCATTTTATTTTGTGCGTCTTCATAGTCAATCCTTGAGGATGAAGTAGGCAATCAGGATGGCGAGGCAGATAATCATCGCGTCACCCAATATGAGACAGCGAACAGCACAAGCGCCACACCCTCTACAGCGCCAAGCCACGGCCAGATCACATAGCGTTGCTTGCAGAGGAAGCGCATAACTACCTCATAGGCAACGAAGAGGGATAGGAAGATAGCGGCGATCATCGCTCACCTGCTTTTCGTTGAAGTTGCGCCAACATATCCGGGTCAATCATGCTTACGTCAATGACTATAGGGCGCGGTGGCCGCATTCTCTCTATGCGCACCAGTGTATCTATCAGCGGTTTGGCGCGCATCTGGAATTCCTTTTGCATCTCTGCAAGCTGCATCTTATTGCGGCTTTCGTACTCGTCAAGCTCGCCCCAAGGGTCATCACCCGGAAAGATTGACTTGACCTCTTTATCGGCTGTCACTTCTTCCCTCCTTTGGCTGCGCAGAAAATTACAGTCGGCTGGTAGACTTCCTTGCCTACATGCTGGCGCTGAATTTCTTGTGCCGCTGCTTCGCATGCTTGCTTTGTGTTGAACTCTTGGGACAGCGCAGATGATCGGCCAGACATTGCGGCAATCATAATAAGAATGTAGACCATTTTGACTCCTATAGTTTAGTGAGTCATGCCCGAAGGCCCGGCGCTTCCCAGCGTGCGGTTTGCTTGAATGCTACCTTGCGGCTTCAAGCGCGCTACGCTACCGATACCCCTGCGTCATGAGGTTGGAGGTCACGCCCGGAGGCGGCCGCATCGGCTGCGGCGAGTTTACCTGGCTACAGACCCTTGATTCGAACAAGGAACCAACACCTTCAAAGGGTACTGCTCTACCAGTTGAGCTAGTCTGCATTAATGGGCGCATAGGGAAGAATTCGAATCTTCGCTTGACGGGGCATAGCGCGCTGCGTACTGTTGCCGTGACCTCTTGGCTACCTATCCATGATCTTTGGGATTCTCACACCCCTGTACCTCTTAGCATATAGCAGCTTGCCCCTGGTAGAGCGTATTTCAGCAGCCCATCCATGCCGGCGGTCAAGCTGATGAAAGTATCCGGCGCTAACCCGGATTGAGGAAGCACGCGTAAGCCGTGCAAGGCTGCCGTCTTTCCGGCTGTCACAAGGTTCGCTTGCTTAGGCGTACTTACGATTTATCCACACTCTGTTAGCCTTGGGAAATGGCCGATGAATCGCCCATCACCATGAACAAACTATACCATGCCTAATCGAAGTTTTCACTATAGATGCTGGCGATTCTTTCAATTATTTTGTCGCTGAATTGCGACGTATGGCAGTGCTCGCTTTGGCCATTGCAAGCTGCCGTATGCCACGTATGAATGTCCACGAAGTTCTCGCGGCCTACGTCCTTCAATGACAGATCTTTGATTGCTGCAAGCTGCGCGCCGAGGGATGGGTAGCGGCTCATTTTGCGGCCTTGAGCAAGATTATTTGCAAATCATCTGAATTTGCTATACGCCCGAAACACATATGAGAACATGCAGCTTGAATCAAGTCAACTGTATCTAATTTTGCAAACCTAACCCCCTCTGCTCTTGCCTTCGCTTCGATCTCGCGCACCTTGTCGGCCGGCACAACCTGGCCGGCTTCGCAGGCGTGGGCTAGGGCCGCGTTGGCTACATCCGCTAATGGGTCATCTGTGATTTGCATCATATAAGCCCCTGAAAGGTCAGCGTGCGTCATCGTCGCCTGTGGCCACTTCGGCGCGGCAGGCTCGGGCTTGATGCGGTATTCACATTCGTCACAAAAATCAGGGAACCTCGTATCTTGCTAATGCTCTGCACCTTTAAGCCTTACCTGAACCTTGGCGCCATCTGCAAAGGCATGGATCACTTCCGCGTGTTTATGTGGCTTCATTTCTTCCTCCGTGTCATTTCAAAAATCCCCGCCATCTTGGGCAGTGGTCAAGCGAGTGCGGCCCTTTGCACATTGGGCAGACTTCATAGGCGGCGTAGATCATGCCAGCTCCTTAATCGGCTCGCTCTCGTCGGTATGCTCAGTATCTGGAAGCCCGGAGACTGGGCGTAGCCTATAGTCAGGTGCAGAAACTCGGCTATCGCTCCGCAATGATTTTGGCCGATCCCCCGAAAACTCAATAACCCAAGAATCTTGGTATTTTAATGATTTTTCAACGATGCTTACTATTCTTCCGATAGTATCGTCATACTTTTTATTTGCTCAGCCAATAATAATCGCCAAATCCCCTGGCTTAACGTTCATATCCCCTCCGATGCATATGTTTGACTACTGCGCGCAGATCCGCAATCTCCTGCTCATGCAGCATCACCAAATAAGGATCGCGCTGCCTGGTAGGAATGTGCCGAATCACGATGCACTGCTCGCGCTGGATGCTGTGCGATACCCTGGCGGCTTCTAGGGCGCGCTCTACTGGGGCGTGGTTCATGGCGTAGCCTTCTCAATAGTATCCAGTGCAGCTTTCAGGCATGCATGGCAAATATGAGCCGTGCATGATTCCCAATCTGGTTCTTGACCGAGTTGCATTACTGCATCTAAGCTACATTTCCCACAATCGTCGCATGTTGGAACGCGCGTCCACGAATCATTACCTATGATTCTATCAACTTCATCGGCATTTACTGGCTTTGGCAAAGCATTTAAGGCATCAATAGTTTCGTCTCTTGTGCGGCCATTTATCCATTTTTTACCATCCCTGTCCCTACCGTATTGTTTTTCAAAACTTGCGGGGGCTTCATCGGCTTCTATTTGTCGCGTAATTATCTTCATGGCTTCTTCCCCTCGCCGCAGAACGGCTCCATATTGGAGGCCTGGTTGTATGCGTCAGCCTCGTAAATCATGCGGCGCCGGTCTCGCTCGTCTTGCAGCGCCTTGATACGCAATTCCTCCTTTGTTTTCTCGGCCTTCCGTTTTTCTTCATACCATTCAACGTCATACTTAAACCGTTCGCTTGTTCGCTTAATCTGCCGCCAAGTTGCAAGTCCAAGTACTGCCATAACAAATACAATAATTGCAAAGAATTCAAAGTGACTCATTCCCATGATGTTCTCCTTTAAGCCGCGAGGCCGGCGCGGTAGCGGGTTAGCAGGGTGTATCGCTTGGGTCGATTACATTTGGGTGACGACTTTCACCGCGCACTTGATGCTTTTCCCAATTAGCCATCTGCTCAGGCGTCATTTCGTCAGGGCAGGATTCCAGCATCATAGCGTCAATGCAAGCCTGCTTGAATGCAAGCATCGGCTTCGGCTTTCTCAGCGCGCCGACGAAATTCTTGCGCGGAGGCTTTAAGGTTTTCTTTTACCTTTCCCATCCTGCGACGATGTTCGTCAGACCGCTCCTTCAGCGCATTGGCGACATGCTGCGCGCCCCAGGCGTCGATGTGGGCGACAAATCGAGAGAATTCCTGATCTGCGATCACGCCTCCAGCAAGCCAACTCTGGACGTTCATCAGCAATTCACGGAAAGCTGGTGTATCCACGCTCCCCGCAGCTACTGGCGGGGCGATGGCGCGACGTTCCCATGCCGCAACAAGTTCGTCCTTCGTGTCTGCAATCATGCTGCAGCAGCCAGGCGTCGGGCATTCAAGTGTGAGGCAGCCAGGATGATCGGGCATCGTGAAGTCGCCAAGTTTCATATTGTGCTTGTGCGCTTCGATTTCCTGAACATCCGGCATGCATCCACAGAATGGGCATTCTTTCAGGTCGGCGCTCATGATGCCGCCTTGGCAGCGATAGCGGCGTCGATGGCCTGGTCCATGCCGGCAGCGTAGGCGACTTGGTCGATATCGCCTTCATCTGCGCAGCCATAACCTTCCAGCGCAGACCATACGGCAGCGTCCAGCGTGCCGGTGTCGCGGATATAGCGATACCGTTCCGCGTCCTTGGCATCGCCCTGCGCTGCTGGGGCGGCGAAAAGCCCCTTAATTGCTTCCAGAAGTGCGAGCTGGTTATCCCCTCCAAGTTGCCCAAGGTCTATCTCCTCGGTCTCGATAGCGGCCCATATCGTATCGTCATCCGGCACGGCCACGGACGGAACCGGAGCAGCGAGAAAATTAATTACTGCCTGTACGCCCCCTCGCATATCATATGTGCTTTTACACGCCGCAGCCTCAAACACGTCAAGAGCACGCTCTATTTGAGAACCCTCAGGCTCTTGCGCTTGCACCTGGGCGGATGCGTTTTCGTTACTCATATTTTGCTCCAGTTCTCTCCGCTTTTTGCACGAAGAATTGTTTTATGATCGACGGAATAAATCTTGCCAAGAGCTCTTGATGAAAGGTTACTAGCGCGTATTTCTAGAACTTCATGCTCCTTCAGTTTTGAGAAGCCGTTTTTTCCGCCATAATTTGGAGCGCCCATCACTTCCGGCAATGGCGTTACCGCTCTGTGGCACTTTGCGCAAATCCACTCAACGTCAAGAGGCTTGTTGTAGTCCTCATGATGGCCCTGGATGGCAGATTTTCCATCTACTTTGCGCTTTGGTGCTGCGCCACATTTGGAACATTCATCCGGCCTTACCAATTCGCCCCGCTCTACTGCACTGCGAACCAAGCGATGAGCCTTCTCATGATCCATTCTTTTTCACCTCCAGGGCGGCGCGGTAGCATGCGCGACCAAATGTGTAGATATCGGCCTTCATGCTCTGATTACGGTCGTATGTCTGTTCGCGCAATGTGTCCATTTTCTCATCGGCCAGCTCATCCGCTACCACTTGGGGCGCGGCGGCGGACTCAAGCTCACGAGCCAAATCACGAAGCTCGATGAATGCTGGGCCACGGCTTGCGCCATCGTCAGACCATTTAGCCATCAATGTATCTACTCTTGAAATTTTCGTGCTGTGCATTCTCTTCTCCAATGTGCGGCCCGAAGCGCGGGCATTAGGTTATTCGGCTACTTAGCCAGTGATGCAGCAAATTCGATTAAGTACAGCTTTGGCGCTAAAATAATTTTTAACCAACTTAAGTTGGCAAGCGCCAATAGAAGAAAAAGCGCGCTAACTAGCGATAATCCGAAAACACAAAAATAATACCCATCTGCATCATCGTACGAATTTTTCGGCTTATAAGATCTAGCCGCCTTAAATAATTTTATTGCCATTGTTACGAATAAAAATGTAAGTGCAGCAAACGTTAAGAAAAATGCAGCGCTTTCAAATGCCTTCCACATAAGCAATTGCTGGATAACTTCTGGCAACTCCTTTTGCAGGAATGACATGCCAGCCTCAGAAGCCGAAACAGTTTTATTCAAGATCGCCAGCAATGCTTTTTGTAGTTCTTCGTTCATTTTGATCCCTCTTTATGATTAAATTGTTTTGCGAACGTCGGTTGTGTTGATGTGGTGGCGTACTCGGCGGCTTACTTCGTCGTCAGCACGATCTATGTCGATATAGCGAACGTTTTCAAGCTGCTCGTCATGTGCTGCTATTCCTATATTCAGCGCCTTCAACTCGTCTCCAGTCAGAATCACCCGATCAGTCTTGACGATTCGCTTGCCGCACGACTCCAAGGCGTCACGCGCTGCCAGCATATCCTGGCGATATTCGTTGCCGATGCCACGCTCACACAGGATATTGCCGACGTTTATAGCGTGGACTACCGCGTCCCAATCATCCCGCGTGCCGTTTCCCTGCGCGATTGCTGCCAGCGCGCCATGATTCTTGATGTTGAGGATGCGCAACTCGTCGGCGTGCTGGTTGCTCATGCCACCAAAAAAGGTAGCCATTGGATTCTTGGCGACATACTTTGGCTTGTATGCTTTACGTGGCTTTTTCATTTCTGCGCTGCCTTGATAGCCTGGAGCCACTTCGCCCGGTAGATGCTCGATGGATCAACCTTACACTTCTTGGCCAATGATTTTATGTTTGTCTCGCCAGCCATGTAAAGGCGCTGGGCCTTATCCATGGCGGCTGTTTGATTTGATGGCATTGTCCGGCCCTACGCTTTCACCAGTTTATTTTTATCATCGAGCTTGTATGCCACATTAGGCTCGATGCCATCCTCACCGGTATAGCCGACGACTGTACGATAACGCTCGTTTTTATAGTCATAGAACTTGATGCAGATCGTGCCTCTGTCGCCTGCCGTCGCCGTGCCGCTGTAGCCTGCCGTCGCCGTGCCGCTGTCGCCTGCCGTCGCCGTGCCTCTGTCGCCTGCCGTCGCCGTGCCGCTGTCGCCTGCCGTCGCCGTGCCGCTGTAGCCTGCC
>ERZ1463033.6-NODE-6-length-39263-cov-9.366940_pt1 | contig 39263 bp, 48 predicted proteins | sample MGYA00564481_ERZ1463033 | MGnify/ENA primary metagenome ERZ1463033 (study PRJEB39244, sample SAMEA3635150) | Helicobacter pylori | study: EMG produced TPA metagenomics assembly of PRJEB11511 data set (Assembly of a 5300-year-old Helicobacter pylori...
CACTCTTTCCCTACACGACGCTCTTCCGATCTTAGTGCTAAAGTAATTCAACCTTCATTACTTGATTATTTAAGATAAATATTAGTGGTGAAATATTAATTCAGAAATATATGATTAATAGTGGGAAGCTGTTTTAAAATAATCTTTTACTAAAGGAGTGAAGTTGTAAAATGGAGCTAGTCACTAAATACCATGGAATTAGAGAATATAATGATGATGATATTATAGTATTTAATAAAGGTTTACCAGGATTTAAAGAATTAAAAAGCTTCATAATTTTTCCATTAGAAAAAAATGAAGTTTTTAGTATCTTACACTCAATAGAAAATATTGAAGTTGGTTTAGTTTTGGTATCCCCATTTACGGTTGTTAAGGATTATGAATTTAAGATACCGGACATCTACGTATCAGAACTCCAAATAGCGGGGCCGGAAGAGGTTTTAGTTTTAACTACAGTAACTTTAAGCTTTGATATTAAGAAGATGACTACTAATTTAAAAGCTCCTATCATTATTAATGTAAAAGAAAAATTAGGGGAACAGTTAATATTAGATAACGACAAATACAAAATAAAGGAACCTCTATTTAAAGAAAATGACAATTAAAATTGTTATCTACTCCGTAAAACGGCAAGGTGGGAGGTCTAAATGTTAGTAATAGGTAGAAAAAAAGGTGAATCCCTACTGATAGGTGAAAATGTTGAAATAAATATAGTTAAGATTGAAAATGCTTCTGTAAAAATCTCTATTAATGCACCGAGAGAAATTACTATATTAAGAAAAGAACTTTACACTGAAGTTACTGATGAAAATCAAAGAGCGATGATATTCGATGCATCCATTTTAGAAAAATTAAATAATAAATTGGGGGGGAATATGGATATTGGAGGTAACATTAAAAACGATTTTATAGATGTGAATAGTTTTCAAAAAAAAACAGAAAGTATTAAGGTCTTAAAACCTGCTGAAAATAATAATCAACTAAGGAATAAAGATAATGGTGAAAAAGAAGTTAAAAATGCAGTTAATAAAATAAATAAATTTTTAGAGGGGGATGGTACTCACCTGCAATATGAACAACATGATGTTTTTAATGAGATGATTATAAAGGTTATTGACAACAAGACAGATACAGTCTTAAATGAAATTCCATCAAAACAAATATTAGATATGGTAGCTAAAATGTGCGAAATGGCTGGTATTTTAGTAGATAAAAAGGCATAATTTAAATGCAGAATAGAATTAACCCACTCGAATAAAGCTGGGAGGATTATTATGGAATTCAAATTAAACAAAATAGATGTTGAAATAAGACGAAGAGTTAAAGATACAACGAAGTCTGGTGTAGTGCATAGAAAAGGCGAGATAACAGTAAATAAAGATAGAAATCCTAAAAATAATTCGGAGACATACGAAGAATTCAAGGGGAAAATTTCAAAATACAATAAAAAGCATAAAATAACTGTAGGGGCATACAAAAATGCACAATATGATGTGCAGGTTTTTAAGGAGACGTTAGAAAAAGAACAAAAGATCATCGGGAATTTTATAGATACTAAAAAATAGGGGTGAAGGAATATGGCAATGAACGCTTATGGTAATGCGTTTAATACTTATAAAAGCAATAGCGTAAATTTCGCATCAAAGGATCAATTACTTTTGATGTTAGTAGATGGTGCTGCAAAATTTTCCAAAATAGGTAGACAGGCCATAATAGACAAGGATATTAAAAAAGCTCATGAAAACATTGTAAAAACTCAAAATATATTTTATGAGTTAATGGCAACATTGGATGTACCAAAGGGTGGAGAATGGGCAGAAAGTTTAATGAAGGTTTATGAGTTTATAGCACGTAGGCTTACAGATGCCAATATGAAAAAAAGTGAAGAGATTATGGCGGAGATAATCCCATTGATAGAGGATGTTAGGGACACTTGGAATGAGGCTTATAAAAAGTCTAAGGGAAGTAAGTAGGGTTAATAATTGTAATTAATTTTTAAATGAAAGTTAAAAGGGGTGATTATATATGACAAGTATTTATGCAAGTACTACTAGCACAAGTGGCAGTACTGCAAGTGCTAAGTTATTAAGAATATCAGGTATGGCATCTGGTATTGATACAGATGCAGTAGTAAAATCTATGGTTTCAAACTATCAAGCTAAAATAGATAAAGCAAATAAGGCTAAGCAGACATTACAATGGCAGCAAGAGGGATACAGAGATATTATTAAAGGCGTAAAAGGATTACAAGATTATTTTGATCCACTTTCAAGTAAGTATATGTTATCTGGAAATACGTTGAATATTAATACAGCTGCAAGTGACGAACCTTCGGTACTTTCAGGAACCTCAGGATCAGATGCTAAAGCCGGAACTTATAAGGTAGATGTAACTAAGTTAGCGGAACAAGCGAAGATAGAAGGAACTTCTAAAAGTGCAATAGTTGAGGTAACGGATTTAAAGAAATGGAATAGTACTTTAACATTTAATTTTACATCCACGGCGACACCATTACCAACACCTGCTACATTACCATATTCTATAACACTAAGTAATGAAGGAGTTACTGATCCAATTACTTCAGTGCCTACTGCACCAACCGATGCTAATATGGCTAAATTAGCGGCAGATATAAATGCTGAGTTAGCTAAACAATCTTTAAATGAGAAGATTTCGGCGACGTATGTTAATGATGGGGGTAAGAGCTATATAAAATTTGTAAAAGCTTCTACTACAAGAGATGATGTTACTTTATCAACAAATACTGATATAGGTGTTGCAGCTACAACTACAATTAATGGTGGAATATCCTCAAGTTCATTATTATCTACATTGAAGTTTCCAACCGGACTAAATAGTTTTAACCTAACTAATGGAACAACTTCTTCACCTGTTTCATTCACCGTAGGCGCTTCAACTACTGTCCAAAACTTAATGGATCAAGTTAATAGCGCAACTGGTGGAGCAATAACAATGAATATAGATGACGCCACAGGCAAACTATCATTTCAATCAAAACAATTTGGATCCTCTTCAAGTATTGGGATAACTACTGGAACTACAGGAGTACTCGATAGTCTTGGTATGACAGCTACTACTGCGGTAGGTAAAGATGCCATAGTGGCCATTACGGCACCAGGACAAACTATAGCAACAACAACTACTCAAAGCTCAAATAAATTTACAACTAACGGGGTTTCTTATAATCTTGTTAGTAAAGGTACTGCTAATTTAACTGTTACTGGCAATTCAGATACTGTTGTAGCAAATGTGAAAAAATTTGTTGAGGATTATAATACTATAATTTCTACAATTAATACAAAATTAACAGAAAAAAAAGATAAGAATTTCACTCCATTAACGGATGATCAAAGAACAAGTATGAGTGAAGCTCAAATTACTACATGGGAGACTAAAGCAAAGGTTGGAATTCTTAGAAAAGATGACAATTTAAACAGTTTATTGACTCAACTACGAGGAACCCTTTATTCACCTGTATATAGCAGCTATAATAGTGCAGATCCTAAAACGGGGCAAGTATCATTAAATTTTGGTAGCTTCGGGGATAGTTCTATAGGTATAGAAACATCAGAAGACGTAACTGATGGTGGTAAACTTGTAATTAAAGATGATGCAAAATTAAAAAGTGCTATTGAAAATAATCTGGAGGAGTTTAAAAAGTTGTTTATTGGAGCTTCTAGTACTGATCCAGACACAACTAAACCTTATACAGGTTCAAAACAATACAATGAAGATGGCATATTCAAAAGAATGGACAATATAATCAGAGATTATGTTGCAGCGCCTGGACTAGGTAAAGATGGTACATACACCTTAAGTGGATATATGAATATATTCATAAACAAACAATATGATAACAGTAGTACAGGATCTGGTGGTAAAAACACATTGCCAGACCAAATCTATGGTAAAACCTTAAGTATTACTAAATTTAAAACTCAACTTGCAGATGCACAAACTAGGTATTATGCTAAATTTACTGCACTAGAAAAGGCTATGAATACTTTAAGTTCACAACAAAGTGCACTTTCGTCTATGATGGGAACTAGCTCATAGGAGTAATAAACTATTTATAATAATCATTATTAATCTTAAATCTAAATAGAGTAGGTGATAAATTGAATTTAGAGGAAGGTTTTATTAAATATAAAGATATCACTTTAACTATTATTAAAACAGTTAAAGAAGAAGAATATGAAAATTTAGATGAAAACTTTAATCAAAGACAGCTGATTTTAGATGACATGAATAAAAGTAGTTATGCAAAAGAAGAATTGCTTAAATTTTACATGTTATATGATATAGAAAATTTGGAAAAAAAATTAGCTGTTGAAATGGAAAGTAAAAAAGGAAGTTTATTAAAGAAAATGAAAGAAAACAAAAGAAAACAGGTTGGAATGGCGGGATATAATAACATATCTGCTAAGGCTGTATTTTTAAGCAAAGAAATATAATATAGAGAACACTTGAAGAACTGATAAAGTCTTTAAGTGTTTTTTAATATTAAACATCTTTTTATAAATAAAAATATTAAAAACTATAAAGTATACAATTAATTATACGATATAAATAGTAGAAGTCGAAAATATGAAATATTAATAATAAGTTATTTCGATAATAGACTTTAAAGTGTAAGATGTATACATGAGATTGAGCCAGGTCCGACGGTTAAAAGACAATAAAAGTATAGAGAACATTGGATGATGGATTAAACAAAATTAATTATTTTTAAATATTTTTAGAAAAAGTATTAAGTTATTATATAGAATAACGAAGTATAAAGTAGAAGCAGAAAATCTTCTGAAAATGAAACAATTAGGTTTTAAAATTACAAGTGAAATTCAATAAATTAGTTAGCAAAGCTCAAAGAGCTTAACTATAAATAAAAAATAGAGGACAAGGATGTCCTACTAAAAATTCAAGGAGGAATTTATTATGATAATCAATCACAACTTAGGTGCAATGAACGCTAACAGAAACATGGGGATAAACGCAGCAAATGCAAATAAATCAATGGAAAAACTTTCTTCAGGTCTTAGAATTAACAAAGCAGGAGACGATGCAGCAGGTCTTGCTATATCAGAAAAGATGAGAGGACAAATCAGAGGTTTAGATCAAGCTGGAGCTAATGCTCAAGATGGTATCTCAATGGTTCAAACAGCAGAGGGTGCTTTAAGCGAAACTCATAGCATACTTCAAAGAATGAGAGAACTTGCAGTTCAGTCAGGTAGTGATACTAATGTTGGTGTTGACCGTACTGAAATTCAAAAAGAAATGAACCAACTTTCATCAGAAATAAACAGAATTGGTAATACTACAGAGTTCAATACTCAAAAAGTATTAGCTGGTGATGGAAAAGCTAATTTAACTGAAACTGGAAAAACTACAAATGCTAGCTTAACTGGTGGAGCTGTAACAACTACACAAGCAACCCAGACAGCAACACTTACAGCAGGAGCAGTAAATGGAAGTACACAAGAGTTTACATTAAACGGCCAAAAAATAACTCTTACATTTGCAACTAATACTGCGACTGATGCAACAGAGGATGGTAAAGCATTTGATGTTACAGGAAATAGTGCTAAGATAAGCTTGAATTTTGCAGCAGCAGATGATCAAACATCAGCTGCAACAGCAATAACAGCTGCTTTAAAAGAAGTAATAGCAAAAAATGATTCATTAAAAGGAAACTTCACTTCTAGTTCTGCTTTAGGTGCAATAACAGTTAATGCTACTGCTACCGGATTGGCTAAAGGAGCTGATGGTAATATTGCTACATCTGCTGGAAGTATAGCTGGTGGAGCAACTGGAGCCGCTTCTGTAGGAGTAACTACAGCAGTAAAAGCAACAGTAGCTGACGTAGTTGATTTCAGCGGAGCAACAACACCAGCTTTAGCACAGGATTTTGCAGGTAAGGGATTCACAGTAGGCGACAAACAGATAGAATTTTACAATGCCGATAAAGGTGCATACACAGGAACTGCAATAGGTGTTAATATAAGTGGAGTTGCAGATGCAGCAGGCATGATAAGCGCTGTAGTAAATCAAGCAGGACCTGAAGTAAACGGCGTAGTATTTTCAACAGGAACAGCTGGTAAGCTTTCAGTAACTGCAGCAGTTGGTGGTACAGCTGGAAACAGTATTCGTGTAACTGACGGCGGAGTTCAAAAGAGCTTTGAAGCAACATTGCAAGTAGGTGCAAATCAAGGACAACAATTCAAGATTGATGTTAATGATATGAGGGCCGCAGCAATAGAGGTTACTGCTACAGCTGGTGGAACAGATTCAGCTACTGGAGCAAAATATACTGCTTCAAATTCTGTAACAAATGGTACGGATTCAACACAAAGAGAAGCAGCTCTTGATGTATCTACTGCTGATAATGCAACAAATGCAGTAAAAACTATAAATAATGCAATTGAAAAAGTTTCATCAGAAAGAAGTAAACTAGGTGCATTCCAAAACAGATTAGAGCACACAATAGCTAATTTAGGAACATCAAGCGAAAACTTAACTTCTGCTGAAGCAAGAATTAGAGACGTAGACATGGCTAAAGAAATGTCAACATTCTCAAAGAACAACATTCTTAATCAAGCTGCTCAAGCAATGCTTGCACAAGCTAATCAACAGCCACAACAAGTTCTTGCATTATTAAGATAATTGAAGAACTTATAAAGTAATATTAAGGAGTCAGGGTGAAAACTCTGGCTCTTTTTTAAAATCAAGAAAGTAGTTGATAGTATGAAACAAATGATTTCTTTTATTCAAAATAATGAAACACTAACTGGTTCAATTGTAGGTGCATTTTTAGCAGCAGTGTTTGGTATGATAACACAAGTAATAATTAATAAAAAAAACGACAAAAATGAGGTTAGGAAAATAATTCAGTTAGTGAAATACGAAATGTATTTAAACTTTCAGTTAGCTAAACAAATGGCAATTACTAAAGAACCAGTCTACGAGTTTCAGTCTGAGTATTATGATAAATTCTTAGATAAAATAATGTTAATTAAAAATAGTAAAATAGAAAATAAAATACTGGATATTTATACTGGTTTTAAATTATATAATGTGGGTATTAATTCAAAATATGCTTTAATTATGAATGATATTAGAGAATTAAATGAGGATGCAAAATGGGGATTGAAGATAGAAAGTGAAGAAGAATTAACAAGAGAAATTAGTATTTATCAATCTAAGAAAAATAGTGGAGAACTAATTGAACTAGAACTAGCAAACTATCAAGGAAAAGATAAAAGAGGATATTATGGTATTATGTGTAGTGTTGAAAGATTATATGAAAAATTAAAGTGAAAAATACTTATTAACTAACATTATAAAAAATATAAAGATTGATTTACTATTAGAATATATAAAAATTCGTATGTTACGAAAAGAATTAAAAAGCTAGAAAATGAACTCCTAACATAATGAATCATATGAAAAAGAAAATAATAAATTACTCTGTTTTAATGTATTAAATAATGGATGGAGAGGTTAAAATGTCTTGTGTCTGTTGCTTTTTTGATAATGAACATCAAAAACAACTGAAAGAACAATGCTTTAGTGAACCAAGTTTTAAAGAAAAATTAATCATGTATAAAAAACTATATATTGATGAATTTAAAACCCTAAATAGTTTAAAAAATTGTAGTTGTGATTATTCTAAAAAATATATAAATGAACCTACATATTTGCAATTTTGTGATGATTTACTTGATGATTATAAAATGAAAATTGATTTGTTAGAAAAATTGTTTGATGGCTTGATTGAAATATATGCAACATATATTGAGGGAAATAGGAGTGATGCATATAAAAAATTAGACACTTATATTAACAAATACTGCACTAATTACTCATCTGATAATGCAATGCAATTTTGCACTATATTATTCAGGGGAAGACCAACTGGCCAATATGATATCGGAAGCATACACGAGTATTATCATATACCATTTAGTAAAAGAAATTTGGCAGGCAACCAAAGGTTTAGTATTGAAGGAAATCCCATGCTATATTTGGCAAGATCTATACCAACTGCGCTTCAAGAGTTGGGGGAAAATATAGATAATATAAATTTCGCTGTATATTATCCAAAGTATAGTTGGATGTATCATTCTGGTTTGTATAATATTACAAATTCAATTGATATTATATTGAACAATTGTATATATCCTATGATTAGTGATGGATCAAAGATTAAATATAATAACTACCAATTTACTTTTTCTAAAAATAATGCAGACATTATCATTGGAGATAGCATATTATTTCAAATACTAACATTTCCTGTTGAAATAAAAAATAAAGAAATTGAAGAGTATGTTTTGCCTCAAATGTTCACTGATTATTTGGAGAAAAAGGGTTATGTTGGATTGATTTATCAATCTACAAAAAATATAAATCAATTAAGCAAAGAGTTAAGATATGATATGCTTGACTATAATTATTGCTTTTTTGTTTCGGAAGATGGAGTAAATGATTATAACGAAGAGTTATTAGATTGTTTTTATGCCGAATGTATTGGTAATTGTACATATAATATAAATATTAATGATGTTGATGATTTGATAGATAAGTGCAAGGCTATTCTTGTTAAAATGAATAAAAAATACATTCTGGATGAATACATTATGCTTAAAGCAAATATTGAGCGGCACATAGAACGAATGAAAAAAACTGCGGGGACTGGCAAAATATATTATGATACAAACCTGGGGAATATTGAGGCACGACTAATATACGGATTGCTTGAACAAGTGAAAGAAGTTATTGAAAACCCTGATAAATTTGGTATTGTCAAACGCTAAAGTATGGAGTTCAATCACTCTTCCTTCGCAATGATACCTGCTATCTGGTGGTTGTGTCAAAGTAGCAGGGCGTCTCGTTGCTTTGCAAGTACCCCAAGGGTGTAAAATTTGGAAATTTGGAATTGGTAAAACAATTAAAAAAAATTCAAGTAATTTGGAGGGGATTGTTATGACAAGAAAGACAAGAAGCGATTGTACTGTTGGAACATTTGAAAAGAAGCACGGATTACCAGATGGTACAATTAGAAATAATGATGGAAGAGATACAAGAAGTGATAAAAAAATAGGAACTATAAGGACAGAAAAAGAAAAATAGCAAGTTCAGTAATTCTTCATTCGTTTTGCTTGTACATTTATTGGAAAGGGACAGTGTTAGCCACTCGATATAAGGAAATTTAAAATTCATCAAAGATGAGACAGTTGATGTGGGCGCGAACTTAATTATGGCAGACGTACCGTTGATCTGCAAAGCACTTCAGTGGTGTGAAATTTAAGAATCAGGGTGAAAACTCTGACTCTTTTTACTATAGGAAGGATTATATCTTATGAAAAATAAAGAAAATTTTGTATCTAATTCAAGATATAACTAAAAGATTTGAGAAGATTGGAATAGTAGTAGGGTAATCTTTACTTGAAAAAAATAGTAAATAGGAGGCAATCAGATGGATATAGCAGCACTATCAATGGTAATGAGTCAAGCAAGAGTACAACAAGATGCAGGTATAGCAGTAATGAAAATGGCAATGGATACAGGTAAAGAAAATGCTACTCAGATGACTGATATGATGAAGAATGTTGCAGTAGACACTAATGTTGGACAAAACTTAGATACTTGGGCATAGTAATGATGGATGAGAAAGAAGAACTAAAGCAAGAATTGCAGCAAAAGTTAGAGTGGGTGCAGTATAGGCAAAGAATGCTGGTCATCATGGAGGGTAAGCTACTGCAAATGAGAGAAATAACAGAACAGGCGAAGCAGGGTAATCTGAGTTCGGAGGAAATGGAAACGTTAAATGCTAAGATAAATAATCTAGCATCACAGATTAATGCAATAGACAGTGAAAGCAGAGGAACAGAAGATAAGAAATAATATAATGAGCATCAGTGGTAAAGTAATATCTATAGATGCTCGTTTTGTAATAGGAGTACTCCTAAGTAGTGTAACTTTAACTATGGGAAAATACCAAATAGGAGGTAATCATATGGATATATCAGCACTATCAATGGAAATGAATCAACCGAAAATCCAACAATACCATGGTAGGGTATTGTTGAAAACGGATATGGATACAGGAAAAGAAAATGATAACCAAATAAAAGAAAAGAGAAAAAATGATGTTATAGACCCTAATATCGGACAGAATTTAGATGTAATTGCAGATAAGCAGATGGATAAGAAAGAAGAACTACATAAACAGCAACAGCAGGAAATGAAGTGGGCACAGGAAAAACAGAAGATGCTTAACCTCAAAGAAGTAAAGCTGCTACAAATGAGAGAGATAGCGGAGCAAGGTAAGCAGGTCGCTGTTACGGAGCAACAGATAAGCAATTTGAATCATAGGCTAGATAAGTTGGCAGCACAAGTTAGTGCAATAGACAGTGAAAGCAAAAGAACAAAAGACGGAAAAAAATTAGAATGATAATCAGTCGCTAAAAAGTAGTTGTTGGTGTTCATTTTGTGGTGAAATGCAAAAGGCCTAAGTGCAGTTAAATTGAAATCTTGATGGGAGTGTTTTATTTGATAATAAATCATAATATAAATGCACTAACTGCCTATAATAAATCTAATGCGGCAGGGGTAGCAAAATCTAAAGCTATGGAAAAACTTTCTTCAGGACTTCGCATAAATAGTGCTGCTGATGATGCAGCCGGATCTGCTATAGATCAAAAGATGAAGGCACAAATAAGAGGACTTGAACAAGCAAGTAGAAATATTCAAGATGGTGTTTCTCTTGTTCAAACGGCAGAGGCAGGACTTGGTTCTATACAAAACCCTAATCTATTAAGAATGAGAGATCTTATTATACAGTCACTAAATGGAACATTAACTGGAGCAGATAGGATGAACATTCAAAATGAACTTGAGAGTGTAAAAGCATCCATTAATGATATAGCTAATAATACTGAATTTAATAAAATAAAGGTTTTATCACCACCTTCAAATGAAACACAATTACAATATTCGGAAGGAAAAGTCGATATTGTATTTGTTGTTGATAATACAGGAAGTATGAGTACTATTCAAAATAAGGTTGCAGATAATATAACTAATTTTATTAATTATATTAATTCACAAGGTGTTAGTGATATACGAATGGGAGTTGTAGAATATACAAATTCAACAATAAATAAATTTCAATTTTCAGGCAATAAGTGGACCAATAGTAGTAGTGATATTTCAAGTGCATTATCACATTTAGTGAATAGTGGAGGAATAGAAAATGCTATGACGGTATTATCTGAAGTTGCAGACGATTATGATTTTAGAGAAAATGAAAGTGTAGCTCAAACAAAAAACATAATTTTGATAACAGATGAAGATGCTGATGATGACACTACTACAATGGTTGCTTCTACTATGAACAAGCTCAAAGATCATGGAATTAGATTATATGGAGTATATAATACAAATGATCATTCTAGTTATACTCCAGGGAAAGATAATACAGATGTAAAAGAATTTGATGATATAGTTGAAGCAACAGGCGGCAAAAAAATAGATGTAAAATCTCCGAATTGGGGAGATGAACTAGCAAGTATTATTGGGGCTCAGATTGGTTCTTCAGGGAGTGTTGTTGAACAAGATGATGATATGTCCACACTACAACTTCAAGTTGGAGCAAATTCTGGTGACAGATTTGAAGTAAAACTTTTTGATGCTAGAACAGAGAATTTAGGAATAGATGATGTATCAGTAGAAACTATTGAAGCAGGTAAAGATTCACTAGATAAAATTGATAAAGCTATACGAACGGTTTCATCAGAGCGTGGCAAATTTGGTTCATACCAAAATGCATTAGAACATATATATAGCAATGTAGGTAACTATGGTTATAGTTTAACAAGTGCAGATTCTAGAATAAGTGATGTTGATATGGCAAAAGCAGTAATGGAAATGACTAAAAGTAGTATTATACAGGAATCTGCACAAGCAATGCTTAAACAAGCCGATCAAATGCAGAAAAGTGTATTAAATCTTATGACTAAGTGGCAAGGTAGTGCAGAATAATGGGATTTATTCTAAATAAGTGAGGTGATATTACGTGGATATTGATAATCAAGTTTCAATTGGAGTAGAATCAATAGAAAAAGTTGTTAAAGAACTAGAAGAAATAAGTATGCTTTGTGCCGAGCCACATTTGAAAATTAAAATTGAGGCTCTACAGAGTTTTGTTTCTAGTCTTCTTAATTTAGAGAGTAAATCTTCTATTGAAGATGTGATATTTGAAAAGATGGTAGAAGTCAAGACTTCTAGTCCAGATCTTCATTTGAAATTATATATGTTATACAGAAATCTTGTGTGCGGTAGGATATCAAAAGAGGATGCAATTATTTCCTTTGAAAGTTCCTTAAGTTTATTTCCACCAGATGTTATGATATATTAGAGTTAGATAAACTTCTATAATGAACAAATGTTGATATATTTAAAATAGTTGAATAACAAAATTTCTAAAGTAAAATATAGTTTCTTCGATATATTAAATATAGAGGATTTAAAAAACTTTAATGGAGTTGATTTTATGAGAATAAATAAAAATATAGCGTCTATAAATATATATAGAGAATATAGCAAAAATCTTATCAAACAGAGTTCGTCTTTAGGCCGAATATCATCGGGTATTAAAATAAATAGTGCGAAAGAAGATCCAAATGGAATGGCTAAAAGTGAGAGATTTAGAATGCAGATAAGAGGACTTCAAATGGCAGGAAATAATGCTCAGGATGGAGTTAGTATGCTACAAGGTGCTGAAGGTGGTCTAGAGGGTATTACTAGTAGTTTACAAAGGGTTAGAGAATTATTAGTAGAAGCTGGAGGAACTAATACTGATGAGGATAAAGAAATTATTCAAAAGGAAATAAATCAGATGTTAGATGGAGCAGATGACATGGCTAATAATACTGAGTTTAATGGAGTTAAGCTTTTATCCGGCGGCAATAACGATGGCAAAACTTCTGTTTTGCCAATGGTTATAGGCACTAATGTAGGAGAAAAAATTGACATACCAAGATACAATTTAACTACAGAAGGATTAGGGCTTAAGACTGGAACTACAGTCAATGTAGATGTTGATAATATCGGTGGGTCGCTAGATCTTGTAGACAAAGCTCTCCATGATATCGTGCGAGATAGAAGTAAATTTGGAGCCTTAGAGAATAGGTTTCAAAGTACATACGATTCTATAACAGAGTTATCAGATAAAACAGAAACTGCTGAGAGTAGTATAAGAGATACAGATATGGCTACTGAAATGATGGAATATTCTAAAGAAAATATTCTTATAGAAGCTGGAAATGCGATGATGGTTCAATCAAACCAGTTACCACAGGATGCATTGAAAGTACTAGAAAATGTTAGAAGCAGATAAATTTAAATAGAAGTAATAGGAGATTAAATTTATGAAAAAATTATTATCAAAAGTACTAGGCGTATTAATATTTATAGCAATGGTTTTACAATCATCAAGTACAGCGGTTGCAGCTCAATTGTCTAACCCACCTGTTGATACAAATATAACTATAACAAATAATGCAGGAGCCCCCGATATTTTAAATGTAACGGGCCTCGCAAAAGGTGATATAGTAATAGTATATTCATCGGCTACAGGTAAAAAATCTATAGGGACAGGAACAGTAAAGGTTACTGGGGATGTAAAAATAAGTATAAAACAACTTGGAAGTTCGGCCGGGAATGTTTACGTATCTGTTAAAAGTACAGGATTTCTCGAGAGCAATAAAATTAATAAATCATATGATGCAGAAGTAAAATCAATACCACTAGATCCAAGGGGTATAGTAGTAACAAATAATGCAGCTGGAACAAAAGATACAGTAGTGGTTCCAGGTTTAGCTATAGGAGATATAATAAAAGTATATTCAACATCAACGGCTGAAGTTCTACTTGGAACAGCAACTGCAAAAATAGATGGAGATTTAACAGTAAGTATTGATCAAATTGGAGTAGAAGCCGGAAATGTATATGTATCCGTTACAAGTAAAACATTACTGGAAAGTGATACAACATCATTTGTAGCATATCCAGCAGAAGTAAAATCGATACCATTAGATCCAAAGGGTATAGTAGTAACAAACAATGCAGCTGGAACAAAAGATACAGTAGTGGTTCCAGGTTTAGCTATAGGAGATATAATAAAAGTATATTCAACATCAACGGATGGAGTTCTACTTGGAACAGCAACTGCAAAAGCAGATGGAGATTTAACGGTTAGTATTCCACAAATTGGATCAGAAGCTGGAAATGTATACGTAACAGTGACAAGTAAAACATTGCGGGAAAGTGATAGAACAACAGCTGTACCTTATGATGCAGAAGAAAGATCAACACCACTTGATCCAGCAGCTATAGTAGTAACAAATAATGCAGTTGGAACATCAGACACAGTAGTGGTTAAAAAATTAGCTATAGGGGATATAGTAAACGTATATTCCACATCAATAGCCGGAGATATTCTTGGAACTGCAACTGCAAAAGTAGCTGGAGATTTAACGGTAAGTATCGAACAAATTGGAGCAGAAGCTGGAAATGTATATGTAACAGTAACAAGTAAAGCATTGCTTGAAAGTGATAGAACAAAAGCAATAGCATATGCTGCAGAAGCTAAATCGACACCATTAGATCAAACCCAAATAGTAGTAACAAATAATGCAGTTGGAACACCAGATACTGTGGTGGTTCAAAACTTATATATAGGGGATATAGTAAAAGTATATTCAGCAGCAATTGGTGGAGTTTTAATAGGAACCTCAACTGCAACAGCGTCAGGATTAACAGTAAGTATAAAACAAATTGGAGTAGCCAGAGGAAATATATATGTATCAGTAATAAGAAAAGCATTTCTTGAAAGTGATAGAACAACAGCTGTAGCATATGCTGCAGAAGCAAAATCAATACCATTATATAAAAGTGATATAGTAGTATCAAACAATGCAGCTGGAACAGCAGATGCTGTAGTGGTTAGAGATTTAGCTATAGGAGATATAGTAAAAGTATATTCATCAGCAACAAGTGGAATCGTAATAGGGTCGGCAACTGAAAAAGTACTAGGAGATTTGACAGTAAGTATAAAACAAATTGGAGCAGCTGGTGGGAATATATATGTATCAGTAACAAGAGAAGCATTTCTTGAAAGTGATAGGACATCAGGGATACCTTATGATTCAGAAGCAAAGTCAGCACCACTATATGATAGAAATATAGTAGTAATAAATAATTCAGATGGAGTATTAGACAGGGTACTTATCCAAAACTTAGCTATAGGGGATATAGTAAAAGTATACTCAATGGCAAAAGGTGGAGTTTTAATAGGAACAGGAACAGCAATAAAAGCAAAGACAACAACAGTTAGAGTAGATTTAATTGTAAGCATAACACAAACTAAAGTGGCGAGTAGGGATATATATGTATTTACAAGAAAGAAATTTCTAGAAAGTGATAGAACATTAGCAATAAAATCTATCTAGTAAACCCTAGGGGTGTATTTAACAAAATGATTCGATAAAACACTATTTATGATTCTAACCTTAGCTTTAATATGATATAATAATAGCAAAAGATTTAGGTGGTGAATTTATAGAGAAGGAAATATTAGATATTCTAAAAGAAATGCAAAGTGATATGAAATTAATGCAAAGTAATATGAAATCAATGCAAGATGATGTGAAATCAATTAAGATGGCACAGGAAGAGCATACTCAAATATTGACAGCGTTAGATCATAAAACGGATGTTATATCAGCAGAGCAGGAAAATTTAAAGCATGAAGTTTCCGAAATTAAAGGTGAAGTTAAGAGCATAAGAAAAGACATGAGTAGTGTGGAAATTATAACGGCAAATAATTGGGCGGATATTGCAAAACTAAAGGCTGTAAAATAGTAGAATTAGGAATGTCAATTCTGGGAATGTAAAATTAAAAGGATAATAAGTAAACATCAGTGGCTAGTTAATTAGCTAATGGTGTTTTTTGCTTCTAAGTCAAATCCCGGGGTGCAAATATTTGTAAATTTGGCAATAATCAAATAAGTGGAGGTTAATTATGCCAACTATAAAAAGAAAATGGTATCCGGGTGCAAGCTATCATGTTACTGCAAGAGGCAATCATAGAAATGATATTTTTAAATATAAAGAGGATTTTTTGCATTACTTAACATTGATGAAAGAAACGTTGGATTACTATATGTATGACAAATATGAGGTAATAAGTTATTGTTTAATGGATAATCATGTGCATATATTAATTAGAACTGAAGAAAAGCCTTTAGGACAATTTATAGGAAGAATACATAGTAAATATGCGAAGTACTATAATAAAAAAATATAAGAATGGTTTGTTTGTAGCAATAGGATATTATCTTACTTTAAAGACAAGAACAGAGAATTATATAAAAGTTATGTGGAGTCTGGAACTTAGCACCCCAGGGGTGTAACTTTTACCATAACAATTGTTTAGTAAACGATTATATTCTTTTTAGTAAAAATGGGTAAAAAATTTCTTTCACAATTTTGCAACTTAAACTCGAAAAATGCGTATTTAGTATTGAGTATTAATTTATGTTAAGGATGAAGATTCTTTTAGCAAAAAAGCATAAATATGGTAATAAAGATACCAATATCACATTTGTTTTATTAGTTATACTAATTAATACATACACAAATTACAACAATAATGTATAATATAATAATAATATGTAATCAAAGTATATTTTAATAAAACATACCAATTAATAATTATAAGCCTTCAAATAAGTATTTCGACAGTAAAATGGAGTAGCTTAGAATTTAAAATTAGTTTTGGTGAAATTAATTTAAAAAAAATATTCACTAAAATAAGCAAATAGTATATAATAATACTTGAGAAGTGGAATAAATTATCTTTATAAACAAATTTCGCTAATTATTGCAAAAAAATAAATTTTAAGAAGGAATTATATATTTTATATCTAAATCTAGATTAAGGGGGATAATGATTTTGAATATAATTGGAAGTTCTACAAATGGAGATACATATAGTTTACTTAAAAAAAGTATGGATGCCTCCGCATTAAGAAGTAAAGTAAGTGCAAATAACATTGCAAATATTAATACAAAGAATTATAAGGGTCTCTATGTTACATTTGAGGAAACATTAAAGGATAATATGGATGCAGATACAATGAAAACCGATAATAGTAAAGATATTCAAGCAGGAAATAGTAATGGAGAAATTACAGTAAACAGAGATGAGAGTACTAGTGCAAGGCAGGATGGTAATAACGTAGATATAGATCTTGAGATGACTAATCAAGCAGCAAATACCTTAATGTATGCTGCTCTTGTTAGTCAAGTTAATAGTAAGATTTCACTTACCAGTTATGTTATAGGGGGAGGCAAATAATATTATGAATGATGCATTTATGGGGATGAGAATAAGTTCTAGTGGACTGGTAGCGGAAAGATTAAGGATGGATACAATATCCTCTAATGTTGCGAATGCAACTACTACTAGAGGCGTAAATGGAAAACCGTACATAAGAAAGATAGCTGTGTTTCAAGAAAATTTACAGCAAGAATTAGATAAAACTACGAGTACATATAAAACAAGTTTTAAAGGGGTTAAGGCTGTGGGTATAGAAAATGATCCGTCTGCTTTAAGACGTGTCTATGACCCATCACACCCAGATGCTGATAAAGACGGGTATGTGAGTATGCCTAACGTAAATATTTTGAATGAAATGGCAGATATGATTGCATCTACAAGAGCATATGAGGCAAATGTAAGTTCTATGACTGCTCAGAAAAGTATGTTTTCTAAAGCGTTAGAAATAGGTAAATAGGAGAGTGTTTTTATGAACATTAATGCAAGTGCAAATGTAAGCAATACAGCGGTTCTTAATGATGCTAAAACGAATGCTGTTAATACTGAAAATTCTGGGACTAGTTTCTTGGATACATTAAAAGAAAAATTAGATGGAGTTAACGATAAACAAATTGAATCTGATGACCTCACTCAAAAGTTTATAAAGGGTGATGAAACAGATGTACAGAAGGTAATGCTATCTACGGCAGAAGCAAAACTGTCTTTAGAAACCGCTGTACAAATTAGAAATAAACTTGTAGATGCCTATGATGTATTTAATAGGATGCAGATATAGGAAGGGAGCTAGAATATGAGCAAGCTACTTGAAGTGAGAAATAAGTTCTCGCAAAGTTGGGGTAACTTAAGCAGAAATAAAAAAATAGCTTATAGCATACTTGTGGGAGTAATATTAATAGCAATTATCTCTTTTATAGTAGCATCATCGCAAACTAAATATGCTGTGTTATATTCAAATTTGTCAACAGAAGATTCAGGGACAATTGTTACGCAGTTAAAAACTGATAAAGTTAGCTATAAGGTAAGTGGCACTAGTATATTAGTACCTAAAGATAAGATTGATAGCCTTAGAATGACGCTTGCGTCAGAGGTTAAACTTACGGATGGAAGTAAGGGATTTGAGCTTTTTGATAGTAGTAAAATGGCACCTACGGATACAGAAACTAAAATTATGTATCAAAGGGCATTATCTGGTGAGATTGAAAGAGCTATAAAGTCTTTCCCAGAAGTAGAAGGAGCTAAGGTTAATTTAGTTATGCCAGAAAGCACTGCTTTTGTTAAAGAAACAGATCCGGCTACAGCATCAGTTGTATTAAAACTTAAATCAGGGACTAAACTTACTAATGAGCAGGTAAAAGCAATAGTTTCATTATTAACTGGAGCTGTGCAGAATCTTCCAAAGGAAAATGTGAGCATAGTCTCTGATGACTTTAAACTTCTAACTGAAGGGTTATATGACAAGGAAAAGAAGTCGTTAACTGACTCTACGGATGATCAACAAGCGCTTCAAGCGCAAATTGAGAAGAATATGGAAGAGAAGATAATGAAAGTACTTGAGCCTGTATATAAAGATGGAGTGAAGGTATCTGTTAATTCAGAGCTCGATTTTGATGCACTTACAAGAAAATCCACAACATATGGTAAAACGGGATCAGTTGTAAGTTCTCATGATACTGAAACTTGGAATGGTGGGACAAGCACCGGTTTATCAACTAGTCCAGTGGATAATGCGACGCAAAATACATCGCCAACGACTAATAAAGATGGAAACATTGTGGTAAAAGATAGTACAAAAAATTATGATGTTTCACAAACAGTTGACAATGTAGTAAAATCACCGGGTGCAATTAAGAAACTTACTACTTCGGTAGTACTTGATGGCAATTTGGATGCAGCTACTAAGACTTCTGTAAACAATTTAGTTGCACAAGCTATTGGATACTCTGGAGCTAGAGGAGACACTATAAGTATAGAAGGTTTGTACTTTAATACGGCGGCTAAAAAAGCTGCTCAGCAAGCACTACTTGATATAGCAAATGCAGATAAGGCGGCAGCGTCTAAAATATTATATACTCGTATTGCAATAGGAGCTTTAGCTATTCTAATATTTATTATAGTGATATTTGTAATTCGTAGGTCAAGAAAGAAGGAAGAAATAACTACAGAGGGAATTGACATGATGATTGGAGATGAAATTCCTCCAAAACAGGAAGAAATTTTTCCACCTATTGAATTTGAATCTAATAATAAAAAATCTAGTATGGAGAATCAAGTTAAAAAATATGCTGCAGATAAACCAGAACAAGTTGCAGATATAATTAAGTCTTGGCTGACAGAAGATGAGAGGTGATAAGTAGTGGCTAAAGGTGAAAAACTTTCGGGAATTCAAAAAGCAGCTATATTATTTATAACTTTAGGGCCGGACGCATCATCGGGTATAATAAAAAAATTGCCAGAAAAGGATATACAAAAAATAACTTATGAGATTGCAAATATTACTTCAGTTAAACCAGAACTTAGGAAGTCAATTTTAGATGAATTTATGGAAATGAATAAAGCTAAGGATTTTCTTTTAGAAGGTGGAATTGAATATGCAAAGAATTTGTTATCAAAGGCACTGGGTTCGCAAAGAGCAAAGGAAATTTTAGACAAGGTTATGGAAGAAACTCAACAATATAGACCATTTGCAATAGCAAGGAAGGCAGATGCTCATCAACTTCTAAATGTTATAGCAAATGAGCATCCACAAACAATAGCACTTATTATGTGTTATATGCAGTCGGATAAGGCTGCTCAGATAATGGCAGAGTTACCACTTGATCTGCAAAGTGAAGTATCTTATAGAATTGCAACTATGAGCAGCATTTCGCCTATGGTTATAAAAGAAATTGAAAAAGTTTTAAATGGTAAATTATCTTCTGTAATTAGAACAGATAGTGCTGTAATTGGTGGAATAGAATCTCTAGTTGAAATTCTAAATCAAGTTGATAGAACTACAGAAAAAAATATTACAGAGGGTCTTGAAAGAGAAGATGCAGAACTTGCAGAAAAGATTAAAGAATCTATGTTTGTATTTGAAGATATTATTACATTGGATGATGTTTCAATACAAAGAACATTAAGAGAAATAGATACTAAGGATTTATCTCTTGCATTAAAAGGATGTTCAGAAGAAGTTGCAAACACTATATTCAAGAATCAATCTAAGAGAGCAGCAGCATCTTTGAAAGAAGATATGGAATTCCTTGGACCAGTAAGACTTATGGATGTAGAGAAAGCACAACAAAAAATTGTTGGCATTTTGAGGCGTTTAGATGAAGCTGGTGAAATTGTTCTTTCAAGAGGCGGTGAGGAATCTATTGTCATTTAATGTGATAAAAAATTCAAATGTTATAAAGCAGGGTGAGGAAGAAATAAGCACCCATTTAAGTGCAAAACCTTTGCCTCAAATTATGGATGAACAGCAAGTCGTTAAAAATGCTAATATGGAAAGTTATGAAACACTTGCTAGCAATATCTTACAAAATGCAAGACACGAAAGTGAGAAAATAATTTCAAAATCAGTCATTGATGCTGCAGAAGCGAAAATTGGAGCAGTTAAAGAAGGGCTTGAACAAGGGAATAAAGAAGGTTATGAAAATGGGTATAATGAAGCAATTAGCAGCGCAACGCAGGAGGCAAATGTTGTACGGGCACAAGCAGATGATATGTTAAAGCTTTCAAAATCTAAGTATGATGAATTCTTGATAGAGAAAGAAAAACATATAAAAGACCTAATTGTAAGTATAGCTGAGAATATATTAAAAAAAGAAGTAAAAGAGCCAGATGCAATAAATGAGATGATTTTTAATACGCTAAAAGCTGAAAGAAATATAAAATTATATATTATAAAAACTAACAACACTCATTTTGATACTGTGAAGGGTCAAGTTGAAAATTGGAAAGGTAAACTTGCATTTCAAGGTGATATATTTGTAATAGAGGATAATTTCTTAGAGGATGGAACTGCTGTTATAGAAAAAGAAACAGGGAAAAGTATTGTGAGTATATCTTATGGTATAGAAAAAATAGTTGAAATGTTTAAGGAAGAGCAATTACAAGTATAAAGAGGGTGAGGAGTTTTATGGTATCTCTAAATTTTGAGTATTTAATGAAAAAGATTCCTGATATTAACTATACTTACTGCGAGGGTGTGGTGAAAAATGTTATAGGACTTACAATTGAGGTACAGGGAATAACAGCATTTGTAGGTGAAGTATGTAACATTTATAATATATCAAACGAAGAGATACCCTGCGAAGTTGTTGGTTTTCGTGAGAAGGACGTAATACTCATGCCACTTGGGGAACTTGTAGGTATATCGCCTGGATGCCGAGTAGTGCCAACTGGAAGTCCACTTAGTGTTAAATGCTCAGATGAATTATTTGGAAAGGTTCTAGATGGGCTCGGAAATCCATTAAATGGTGATGAGATTACTAAATACACAGCATATTCTTTAAATACGTCTCCTCCAGATCCTTTAAAGAGACGTAGAATAAAAGACATTCTGCCCACTGGAGTTAGGGCAATTGATGGTTTCTTAACTTGTGGGGAAGGTCAAAGAGTTGGTATATTTGCAGGTAGTGGAGTAGGTAAAAGTACAACTCTTGGAATGCTTGCAAGAGGGGCAAAAGCGGATGTAAATGTTATTGCACTTATTGGTGAAAGAGGACGTGAAGTTCGTGATTTCCTGGAAAAGGATTTGGGAATCGAGGGAATGAAAAAATCAATTATAGTATGTGCAACCTCTGATAAAGCGGCCCTGGTAAGATTAAAAGGTGCATTTACAGCGACTGCTATTGCAGAATACTTTAGGGATCAAGGTAAAAAAGTAATTCTAATGATGGATTCAGTAACAAGGTTCGCTATGGCGCAAAGGGAAATTGGACTAGCTATTGGGGAACCGCCAGCAAGTAAAGGATATACTCCATCAGTATTTGCAATGTTACCTAAGCTAATGGAACGTAGTGGAATGTCTGATAAAGGATCTATTACAGCTTTTTATACAGTACTTGTAGATGGTGATGATTTCAATGAGCCAATAGCAGATGCGGTGCGTGGAATACTTGATGGTCACATAGTTTTATCAAGAGCACTTGCTGGTAAAAATCATTACCCTGCCATTGATGTCTTAAATAGTGTTAGTAGGTTGATGTCTGAAATCACTACACCTGAACATAAAAAGGCCGCGTCACTTGCAAGAGACTTAATGGCAACTTATAAGGATTCTGAGGATCTAATAAATATTGGTGCTTATGTAAAGGGCAGTAGTGAAAAAATTGATAATGCAATTAAGTATAATGATAGTATAGAGGCTTTTTTAAAGCAAGATACAAATGAAAATACAGACATTAATGTTAGTTTAAGTGTACTCCAAAATATGTTTGAATAGATGTTTCAAGTGAGTCTCTTGGGGGATGTTTTATGGGAGGAATTTTTATATGAGCGGAGCGTACAAGTTCAGACTTCAAAAACTTCTCGATATTAGACAAGATTTTGAAGATAAAAGTAAACTTGAGTTTAAAGAAGCACAAAGAGAAAAAAACATGGTAGAAAAAGAACTGAATAGTCTAAAAGAAAATTATTCGGCTCATAGGAATATTAATGCTTATGAATCAATTATACAGCAGAAAATTAAGCAGAATTATTTAAATGCTTTGAATTATTCAATAGATAAAAATACTATAGTACTTGAGGATAAAGGCAAGATATTAGAGCAAAAAAGAGAAAAATTGAAGTTATGTCAGGTTGAAAAAAAGACTGTTGAAATTTTGAAAGAAAAGCAGAAAAATTCATTTTTAAAAGAACAAAATTTAATAGAGCAAAAAAGTAATGATGAGTTTGCACTTTTTGCTTTTATTAGAAATAATAAAAAGATTCATGGAAATAAATAGACTTATATATTAATGGTTATTTATTTCCATATGTGTTGTTAAAGGAGGTGAGAAAAGTGAATGTAAATAATAATGTGATAACTTACAATACTCCTACTAAAGTTGATACTGCAAAACAACCAGCTAAAAAAGAGGAATTTAAGAAAGCCTTAGATGACCAAACACTAAAATCTAAGAGCTTTTCAAATGATGATGTTAAAAAAACAGATAACAAAGAAGAAAATTTGGATGAAACAAAGATAAAAAATTCAGATGAAACAAATAACGAGAATCAGAAGGATAATGTTAGTGAATCTACAGCAGAAGGAGATATAAAAAAGGTTTTAGATGATGTTGCTACGGGTGACAAGGTAAGTGCAGATGTAAACAATGATATAGAGAAACCAATAAAAGATTTAGTAGTTGATGCTGATAATAGTGATAAGGTAAGTACAGATATAAGCAGCACTATAGAAAAAGCAATTAAGACACTAAATCAAAATATTGAGAAATTGCCCAAAGATTCGGTAGAAAGTGTTGGTATTAAGATAAACAATACTTTGAAGAAAATTATTGATTTATTAAAGCAAAATATTAAGACTACTTCAGGAGACTCAGCAAGTACTGGTAAATCTACTGATCAAATGGCACAAATTCAGCAGTTATTACAATCTTTATCTGTTATGATTCAAAGTACTGATAAAACTTCAACTACTAAAATTTCAGGGACGGAACTTAATTCTATTAATTTAGAAGAATTATTAGGTGCAAAAAAATTGACAACTGAAACAAAGAGTAATTTAAAAAATAATTTTAGTGAAATATTATCATTACTTGAAAAGTCAAAAGGAGATACCAAAGTGACACCCGAAATGCTTGGTATGCTTCAAAAGCTAACTACGCAGGTTAAGGATATAAAATCAGATTTGAATTTATTAAAAGCACCTACTCCTGAAATTGGCAGCGATAACAGTGAGGATAAGTCAATAAAAGACAACTTAACAAAAATGTTGAAGTCGCAAAACACAAAGTCAACTTCTGGAAGTATTTCTAAAAATCAAAATCAGGGTTCAAGTGATAATAAAAAAGACAATAAATCTTCTGGGAATAGTTCTTCAGAGGACAACTTTCTTAATAAGTTGCTAAGTGCAGATAAGGATGATGTGAAAATATCAAAAGCAGTTAATTTTATGAATCAATTTCAAACTGTGAAAACTTCAGATGCATCCAAAGTACTAAGTGCAAATTTAGTAGTTGATAAAAACAATTTTGAAGCAGATGTAATTAAATCTGTAAAATTCATGGAAGTTAATAATATAAAGGATTTAACAGTGAAAATGAATCCTAGGGAACTTGGAGAAATTACAATAAAACTTACTATGGAAAGTGGAATTATGAAGGCTAGTATATTAGCTCAAAATAAGGAAACTTATAACTTGTTAAATAATAATGTTTTGGACATTCAAGATAGATTAAAAAATATGGACATTAAAATTCAAAGCTTAGATATAAACGTATATGAAGATTCAACCTTTTTTAATAAGAACTCTAGTGGAAACAATAACAATAATAATGAGAAACAAGATAATAACTCAAAAACTAATGTGGATATAGATGATGATGTTGATATAAGTAGTAGCTATGTTATAGAAGATAATCAAGTAAATAAGTTTGTTTAGTTATGCATAGATAAAAATCAATATTTAAGAGGTGATATAAAATGGCAACTGATGTGACAACAACTTCAAATGAAGCACTAAAAAATTTAAGTACAGCGCAAACAAGTTCAGCAAGGGCAACAGATCGTGGAACTGCAATTGTAAAGAAAGGCGCAGTAATGGATCAAAATTCTTTTCTCAAAATACTTTCGGCAGAACTTAGTAACCAAGATCCGACGGCTGCTAAAGATGGTACAGAATTTGTAGCTCAAATGGCACAATTTGCTGCACTAGAACAAATGTCAAATTTAAATAGCAATGTGAATTTTTCAAATGCAACTTCGCTAGTGGGTAAGATGGTAGCATTTGAGAGTTATGATGATAAAGGAGTTCAATATGGGGGAACTGTTCAGGCAGTTTATAAGAAGTCAGGTAAAAACTACATGGCAGTACAATTGATAGATGGCACTACAAAAGATTTTCCAGCTGACACTTTATCAGATGTTATAGATGTATCAAACGCTACATCAGATTATTTAAATAACAATACAGCATTTTCAGCTGCTATAAATTTAATGGGTAAACAAGTTACAACAAGAGCGATAGGTGATACTAAAGTAGCTTATACAGGAACTGTTAAAAGTGTGGCTAAAACTACAACAGGAATTAATTTAACTATTTCTTATCAAGAGAATAGTAAGGATGTCACTAAGGATATAAGGTATGATGACATTTCAAAAGTAGGATAAAAAGTAATTATTAAGATAGTAAGTAATTAAGATAGTAAGGTGAGGTTCAATATGTCTTATAGAGTAGTAAATGGGAAACTATATTCAACTGCAGACTTTACGGGGTATTCAAATGTTGGGATACAAAATAAAAGTACTATATTTAATAAAAATGATAGTAGCTTAAGTAAAGATAAAAGTGCATTTAATAATATTTTAGATAAACAGATAAAAAAAGAAGAATGTTTTACCATATCATCTCATGCAGCACAAAGGCTTAATAGTAGAAATATAAACTTAGATGATGCTGATAGGAAGAAGATTAATGAAGGTATAAATATGGCGGATAGCAAAGGTGCTAAACAATCCTTAATATTGTATAAGGACATGGCTTTGATTACAAGTATTAAAAATAGAACTGTAATTACAGCAATGGATAAAAATCAAAGCACAGGAAATGTAATAACAAATATAGATAGTGTAGTTATGATATAAGCTGGACCGTATAGGGAGCTTAACTTTGTGGAATGACGGAAGCAAAGTGATTACTAAAAAAATGGAGGTAATATTATGTTAAGATCATTATATGCTGGAATAAGTGGAATGAAAGCAAATCAGACTAAATTAGATATTATAGCAAATAACATAGCTAACTGTGGAACTACAGCTTTTAAAAGCTCCAGAGTTAGATTTCAAGATATGGTAAGTCAAAGTATGTCTGATGCATCTTCATCATCAACAAATACAGGTGGAGTTAATGGAAAGCAGATAGGACTAGGAGTGCAAATTGCAGGAATAGATACTATGGTAGGACAAGGCATGATGCAGCCAACTTCTAGAAATTTAGATGTTGCTATGGATGGAGAAGGTTATTTAATAGTTGCTAATGGGCCTATTGAGGGAACAATTACAGTCGATGATAAGCACAATATGGGCACTTCAACATTAGATACATCATATACAAGAGATGGAGCTTTAACACTAGATGATGCAGGTCATTTATTAACATCAGATGGGCTTAGGGTTATGGGCTATGCTATTGGGGCTACAACTTATGATGCTGCAACTGGCGTACCAACTATAGCATTTGTAGATGCGAATGACAAAGATGCAGCAAAAGCAAGTGCTGATCTCATACCATTATCAATACCTAATGAAATGGTTGGTAAAGATAATGCAATTCATAAGGTGAAATCTTTTTCAATAGAAAAAGACGGAACTATTAAAGCTACTTTAGATGGTGGTGGTATAGCTGCAATTGGACAAATTGCTATGGCATCTTTTAATAATCCAGCAGGATTAAGTAAGGTTGGTAAAAATTTATATACAAGTACTTCTAACTCAGGAGTAGCGGTGGTTAGATCAGGATTAGGAGCTGCAACTGCTAATGACAACAGCAAAGCCTATGCTAGTATGCTTTCAGGAATGCTTGAAATGTCAAATGTTGATCTAGCTGAGCAGTTTACAGATATGATAGTTGCAAGTAGAGCTTTCCAGGCAATGGGGAAGACAATTACCACAGGAGATGAGATACTTCAGGATATAATAGGTTTAAAGAGATAGAATAAGTGAAGTATCATAGGAGGGCCCATGATAAAACTTACAGGCTTAAATAATAAAGAATTTGTTTTAAATGCAGAGGTTATAGAAAAGATTGAAATAATGCCAGAAACGCTAATAACCTTAACAAATGGAAAAAAGTATATTGTAATTGAAAGTACAGATGAGGTAATTGAAGAGGTAATAAAGTATAAGAATAGGATATTTACTGGCAAGTTTTAGGAGGCAATTGCATGAAGAAGCATGATTTTTTGACCACTATTGGAATAGTGATGGGATTTGGGTTAACGGTATGGGGGATGGCATCTGGTGGAACTAACTTAAAAATATTTTTTGACCCAGCTTCTATAGCAATTACTGTGGGTGGATCATTTGCTGCACTGCTTATAGCTTATCCTATTTCAGCAATGAAGAGAGTTACAAAAATTATAAGACAATCATTTAAAGAAAACACTTCGGCTAGTACAGAAATTATTGAGTGTTTTACAAGTTTATCTAAAAAAGCAAGAAAAGGTGGACTTTTATCTCTTGAAGATGACATAGTTTTATTGCCAAATAAGTTTTTAAGAAAAGGCCTTCAAATGGTTGTTGATGGTCTAGATCCTGAAATAATAAAAGAAGTCATGGAGCTGGAAACGGATGAAATGGAAAGGCGCCACGAGGATGGAATTAATATATTAAAAGCTTGGGCAGCTTATGCGCCAGCTTTTGGTATGCTTGGTACGCTTATAGGACTTATTCAAATGCTATCAAGTTTAAGTGATGCCTCGGCAGTAGCTTCTGGTATGGGGAAAGCATTAATAACTACCTTCTATGGTGCATTACTTGCAAATTTAGTGTTAATTCCTATGGCGCATAATTTAAGTTATAAATCTAGCATTGAAGTAAATAATCGAGAAATGATGCTTGAAGGAATACTTTCAATACAATCTGGAGTAAATCCAAGGAGTGTTGAAGAAAAATTAACCGCTTATTTATCACCGGCGGATAGAATTAAATTTATTGAAGAGCAGGTGAAAGTAGTTGAGGCGAGTGAAAATGTCTAGAAAAAAGAAGATTAGACCAGAGATACGAACAGATACTTGGTTGTCTACCTTTGCAGATACTATGACACTTCTTCTAACTTTTTTCGTAGTATTATATTCTTTTTCAACAGTTGATGCAACTAAGTTTAAACAAGTTGCATCATCTTTTCAATCTGTATTAACGGGAGAAACGACAAAAAATAATTTGAATTTTAATGTGAAAGATGGAGATGTTCCATTAGTTGGTTTGCCATTACAATCTGGAGCAGCAGGTAGTGATACACAAAGTATTTATAAAAAGGTTCAAAGTTTCATAAAAAATAATAAATTAGAGTCAATAGTTGAGATAAAAACTGACAATAGGGGAGTTATAATTCAACTTCGTGAAAATATTATATTTGAGAGTGGTAATGCAGAAATTATAGATAAAAGTAAGTCAGTATTAAATTCAATAAATGCACTAATATCTACATTTCCTAATGATATTGTAATAGAGGGACATACAGATAATGAACCAATTAGTAATTCTAAATATAAAAACAATTGGCAATTATCTTCAGATAGAGCGCTACAAGTACTTGAGTATTTTGTGGTGACAAAAGGGCAAGTGCGTCCAAATCGATTTAAATCTGTAGCTTGTGGTGAGTATCAACCTATTGTAAAGAACAATAATGATGCTAATAGAGCTTTAAATAGGAGAGTAAATATTTTAATTGTTGCAAATGATAAGGAGGTCATTACGAAATGAGTGAAAAACCAAAAAAAGGAAATTCGTTAAAGTTAGTTATTATAGTATTGCTCGGACTAATTCTAGTTGGGGGTGCGGCCTTTGGTGGTATGTATATAGCTGGTAAAAAAGGAGCAACGCCTACTTCAACAACTAAGGCAGTAGAGACAAAAGAAGTGACTTATTCATTAGATGAATGCTTAGTGAATCTAACAGATAGCGATGCAAAAAGATACCTAAAGGTATTGGTTTATGTTGGGTATGGGGAAAATGAGGAATTATCTACAGAACTAAAAGAACAAAAGCCAGTTATTAGGGATTCAGTTATTAAGATTCTTAGATCTAAGAAAACAACTGATTTTAGTGATACTGGTGTTGATATTATAAAGAAAGAGATAATAGCTAAAATAAACCCAGTTTTAACAAAAGGTAAAGTAGATCATATATATTTTAATGATTTATTGGTACAGTAGGTGATAAAATAATGGAAAAAGAATTTTGGATATTGATGTTTAAAATTATAATATTTTTACCTTTCATATTATTTATGTTATATTTATCTTTGAAATATGGAGGAACGAAACTTCGCAAATTGCAAGATGGTAGATATATGAGAATACTCGATAGAATTTCTTTATCTAAGGAAAACAGCATTGCAGTTGTAAAAATTGGCGATAAAGCCTATGCTGTATCATCAAGTTTAAATGATATTAAAATTCTATTTGAATTGCCTAGTGAAGAAATTATAAAGATAGAAAATATTAAAGAGCTACCTCAATATGAAGACATGAAAGATTTATTCAAAAAACATATTTTGAAAAAGCAAACTAAAGAGGAAGTTAAATATGAAAATAAAAAATAAAAATTTGTTTGTTTTTGCTTTAGCTCTTGTTATAACCTGTATAGCTACGATAAGCATTGTACATGCAACTACAATACCAATACCTAAAATCAATATTTCAGTTGATAATGCAAGTACACCAAAGGAGTATGTTGATAATATTAAGTTATTATTACTTCTAACAGTACTTACCTTATTGCCATCAATTATTATAATGTCTACGAGTTTTGTAAGAATAATTATAGTGTTATCATTATTCAAAAGTGCTATAGGTATTCAAAATGCAGTACCAAAAGAGGTTATAATTGGACTTGCTCTATTTTTAACATTTTTTACTATGGCTCCGACATTTACGAAAATCAATACTGAGGCTTTAACTCCTTATTTAAACAGTAAAATAACTCAAAAGGTTGCAATTGAAAAAGGTTCGAAACCAATGAGAGACTTTATGTTAAAACAGACTAGGGCAAAAGATTTAAAACTTTTCTTAGATGTAGGTAAATTACAAGATACAGTTAAAAATCAAGTTGATGCTAATGGAAAAGAGATACTTAAAAATGGAAAACCTGTAGTTACATATGACAAAGTACCATTATATGCTGTTGTGCCATCGTTTATAATAAGTGAATTAAGGCGAGCTTTTGAAATGGGATTTTTACTGTTTATACCGTTTATTATAATAGATATAGTAACAGGTAGTATACTTATGGCTATGGGTATGATGATGTTACCACCAGTTATGATTTCTCTTCCATTTAAATTATTGTTATTTGTTATGGTTGATGGATGGAATTTGCTTGCAAAAGCGTTGATTATGAGTTTTAGTTGAGGTGAATTAAATGACAGAGAATATTGTATTATCCGTAATAAAAGATGCTATATATACTGCAATAATGGTATCTGCTCCAATTTTAGTTGTAGCTACTGTAGTAGGGCTAATAATAAGTATATTCCAAGCTACTACTCAAATTCAAGAGCAAACATTAACTTTTGTGCCAAAACTCGTTGCAGTAGCACTAATTGGCTTATTAATGGGTAGTTGGATGCTTCATATAATGCTTGATTTTACTACTAGGATTTTTGCACTTATAGCTAATATGGGAGGTTAGGTGGAATTGTTTTGACTAATATGGCTTACTATTTAGGCTTTATCATGGTACTCCTTAGAATATCAGCATTCTTTATGAGTATACCAATTTTCTTCCCTAAGTCTGCCCCAGTTTTGCTCAAGGTCGGATTTTGTGCTGTTTTCACTTTTATAATTATGCCAGGTATTAATTATCAAAATGTAAATTTAATTACTAATAATGGAACGCTCATAATATTTTCACTAGCTGAGATTGTTACTGGTTTAATGCTTGGGTACTTAACAAAGTTTTGTTTTTACTCTGCACAAATGGCTGGGCAACTTATGGATTTCCAAATTGGATTTTCTATGATGAGTATGTTTGATCCGATATCTAACGAGAATGTTACTCTACTTGGAAATTTGCTTTATTGGGTAAGCATGGTAATGTTTTTTGTAGTGGATGGCCACCATATGTTAATTAGAGCAATTATTGATTCATTCAATAATGTTGAAATTGGGAAATTTATATTATCACAGCAAACTGCTATGATGATGCTGAAAGTTTTTATAGAGTTTTTCACGCTTGGATTGAAAATAGCAATACCGATTATTTTAATAATTATTATAACAGATTTAAGTATTGGTCTTGTTTCAAGAACAGTACCACAATTAAATGTTATGATTTTAGGTATGCCAATAAAAATAGTAATAGGACTTGCTTGTTTTTCATTAGTGCTTCCTGCGGCTATAACTTTAATAGTAAATTCTTTTTACACTATTCCAGACATAATCAAGGGGCTTTATAAAGTAATACCACTACTTGTTTTTGTCTCATCTGATAGTGGTGAAAAAACTGAAGATGCTACTCCTAAAAAGAAAAGTGATTCAAAGAAAAAGGGTCAAGTTGCCAAAAGTAAGGAATTATCTTCTACCACAACACTACTCACAGTAACAGTTCTGATGATGACGCTTGGGGCATATACGCTAGACAATTTAAAAGGTATAGTTATTCTTTTCTTAAACAATTATTTAACATTTACACTTACTGAGTATACTTTTAAAACTGTGCTTTTAGTATCAGTTTTGAAATTTGGTATTTTAATTTTACCAATTGTGGTTCCTATTATGATAATGGGGATAGTTGCAAGCCTTATGCAATCGGGATTTATATTTACAGGAGAACCACTTAAACCAGATCTTAAAAAACTAAATCCTATAAGTGGATTTAAAAAAATATTTTCAATGAGATCAGTGGTGGATTTAATTAAAAATTTAACTATAGTTACTCTTATATCAGTTATAGCTTATAAATTTGTTAAAAACAACTATATGCAAATAATGAATTACGGGAGTTTGAAAATAGAGGCTATTTTGGCGGCTTTTGGAAGTCTAGTTATAGATATATTTTTTAAAATAGCAATAGTTATGCTTATAATATCTATAATTGATTTCGCTTATCAGAAATATAAACATAATAAAGAACTAAAAATGAGTATGCAGGAAATCAAGGAAGAATATAAGCAACAAGAAGGAGATCCTTTGATTAAATCAAAAATCAGGCAGAAACAAAGAGAAATGGCGTCTGGTAGAATGATGCAAGACGTACCTGATGCAACAGTTGTCATTACAAATCCAACCCATTTAGCTATTGCAATTAAGTATGAGCAAGGAGAGGATGGGGCACCTATAGTTGTGGCTATTGGCGCAGATAATGTGGCAATAAAGATAAAAGAAATTGCAAGTGAAAATGATATCCCAATTATTGAAAACAAACCTTTAGCAAGGTTAATATACAAGGAATTAGAGGTAGGCTCAGAAATCCCAGCTGATATGTATCAAGCAGTAGCAGAGATATTGGCATTGGTATATAAACTGAAGAAAAAATAGTAAAGGATGATATTTGTGGCTGAAAAAGCAAAATTTAAGATAAAGAATAATTTGGACGTTTTAGTTGCATTTGGAGTAATTGCAATAGTTCTTATGATTATTATTCCATTACCACCCAAACTTCTTGATGTAATAATTGCATTTAATATTACACTCGCAGTTGTGATTTTATTATTAACAATGTTTACGACAGAAGTTTTGCAATTTTCAGTTTTCCCAACATTATTACTTATTACCACACTTTTAAGGTTAGCACTAAATATTTCATCTACAAGACTTGTATTAACACAGGCTTATGCAGGAGATATTATAGAAGCTTTTGGTGAGTTTGTTGTTGGTGGTAATTATGTAGTCGGAATAATTATTTTCTTAATAATAATAATTATACAGTTTGTTGTTATTACAAGCGGTGCTGGGCGTGTATCAGAAGTTTCTGCTAGATTTACGCTAGATGCTATGCCGGGTAAACAAATGAGTATTGATGCTGATTTGAATGCAGGTGTTATAACTGAAGAACAGGCAAGAGAGCGAAGAACAAAACTTCAAGATGAAGCTAGTTTTTATGGAGCGATGGATGGTGCATCAAAGTTTGTAAAAGGAGATGCAATAGCAGGTATAATTATTACTATAATTAATATATTCGGTGGAATAATAATAGGGGTAGTAATGCTTGGTATGCCAATTGGCACAGCTGCAACTACTTATGTTAGGTTAACCGTTGGAGATGGACTTGTAAGTCAGATACCAGCTCTTTTAATATCAACTGCATCAGGTATTTTAGTTACTAGATCTGGTAGCACTGTGAATTTGGGAACCCAAATAACATCGCAACTTACTACATTCCCAAAAGTTATTGCTTTAGCATCACTGGTGTTAGTAGTTTTGGCTTGTATTCCAGGAATGCCACATATTGTTTTCATAATACTCGCTATTGCTATGGCAACTAGTGCTTATTTCTTGAATAAGGATGAAAAAGATCAAAAAATAATAAAATCAGAAACTGAAGAACAAGAATCTTTTGAAACAGAAAATAGAGAACCAGAGGATGTAATGAACTTAATTTCTGTAGAACCTATGGAGATAGAGATAGGTTATGGATTAATACCACTTGCAGATGAAGCTACAGGTGGAGATTTGTTACAAAGAATAGCATCTGTAAGAAGGCAGTGTGCATTAGAGATGGGAATTGTTGTACAACCTATTAGAATTAAAGATAATTTGCAACTAAAAACAAATGAATACGTAGTTAAGATAAGAGGTACTGTAATAATAAAAGGTGAATTAATGCCAAGCATGTTACTTTGTATTGATCCAAGTTCAGAAGATATTACTATTCAAGGCATTAATACTGTTGAACCAACTTTTGGATTACCAGCAGTATGGATAAATAATGATCAAAGAGAAGATGCTGAAATCAAGGGCTTAACAGTTGTAGACCCAACTACTGTAATGGTAACTCATTTAACCGAAACTATTAAGAATCATGCTTTTGAACTTCTAGGAAGGCAGGAAACTAAATTATTAATTGATTCGGTTAAAGAAAAATATAACACCGTAGTTGAAGAATTAATACCAGATCTTATGACCATTGGTGAAGTACAAAAGGTTCTTCAAAGTCTTCTTAAAGAAAAGGTAGCTATAAAGGATATGGTAACTATTCTAGAATCTCTAGCAGATAATTCGAGAATAACAAAGGACATAGAAGTATTAACAGAGTATGTACGTTTTTCACTTGGACGAAGTATATGTAATGGGCTAATTGACGAGAATGGTGTTATGACAATTATGACACTTTCACCTGAAATTGAGAATATTGTATCAAATAATATTCAAAAATCTCTTCAAGGCTCTTTCCCGGCAGTTGATCCAGAGACTACTGGCAAAATATTGAATTCTATTAAAGAAAATATTAATACAATTTATTTTCATAATAACCAACCAGTGATACTTGTATCTCCTAAGATAAGACCAGCATTCAGAAGGTTAATTGAAATGGTGTTTCCTACAGTATCTGTGCTTTCTCTTAATGAGATACCAAATGAAGTTGAGATCAAAACTGAAGGAGTTGTGACTCTACAATGATTATAAAACGTTATATAGTTAATACCATGAATGAGGCCATGACAAGAATAAGATATGAACTAGGAAGAGATGCAGTAATTATAAGTCAAAGGAAAATTAGAAAGCCAGGAATAAAGGGATTCTTTTCTGCCAAAAGTATTGAAGTTACCGCTGCAGTTGAAAATGAAGTAAATGAGAAAAAACAAAATACAGTAAATGATAATAGCAATAATAATCGAAATAGTGATGAATTAAATAAGATAGAACTAAATAGTATAGAAGCAATAAAAAAAGTTGTACAGCAAGAAAATGAAAATCACTCAAGAGTAGTCCAAAAACAAAATAACAGTGTACATAAAGCTTCTAATCAAAGTGATAATAATTCAGAGAATTTAATGAGTGAAATGATGGAAATGAAAACCATGATTAGTTCTCTCTCTCAAGTTGGCAAGCCAATGGAAAATCAAAAAAGTGACATAGAAAAAATATTATTTGATAATGATGTAGATAGTGAAAACATTGAAAATATAATGATGAAAATAAAAAATGATAGGACTGAAAAAACAGATCTTGAAAAATTAAAAATTATATTAAAAGAAATGATTCATATAACCAAACCAAAACTCGAAGGGAGAATAGTGCTTGTAGGCCCAACGGGTGTAGGAAAAACCACAACTATAGCAAAACTTGCAGGTAGGCTTGCTCTAGCTGAGGGGAAAAAAGTAGGCCTGATTACTGTAGATACTTATAGAATAGGAGCAGTAGAACAGTTAAAAACGTATGCTGATATTATGAACTTACCTTTTAAGGTTGTATATAACATGAATGATATGGACAAGGCAATAGAAAGTATGAGTGAATGTGAGGTAGTGTTAATTGATACTACAGGACGAAGTAGTAAAAATAAAATGCAAATAGCTGAACTTCGGACATTTGTAGAAAAAGCAGATACAAAAAATATTCATTTAGTTCTAAGCTCTACAACTAAAAATAGAGACATGAAATATATTATTGAAGGATATCGAATTTTGAATTATAATAGTATAATAGTAACTAAATTAGATGAAACTGCCACTTATGGATCTATACTAAATATACTAGAAATAGCTAAAATACCGCTTAGTTTTGTGTCAATTGGTCAGAACGTGCCTGATGATATTAAAGAGTTATCTGCTGACTCAATTGTTAGCCTTATACTAGGAGAGGATACTATATGCTAGACCAAGCACAAAGACTTAGGCAAATGGCAAAAAAAAATGATAATAAGATGGATTTGCAACCAAGAATTATAACTGTTACCTCTGGTAAAGGGGGAGTAGGTAAAAGTAATATAGTAGTGAATTTATCTATAGCACTTCAAAAAATGGGCAAAAAAGTTATGATTTTTGATGCGGATATTGGTATGGGTAATGATGATATTATAATGGGATGTTCATCGAAATATAGTGTATTTGATGTTATAAGTAAAGGAAAAGAAATCGAGGAAGTGGTTTTAACAGGACCATTTGGTGTAAAACTTCTTCCAGGAGGTTCAGCGCTTACCAAGGTTGAGGATTTGACAGAAGTTGAAAGAAATATGTTTTTAAGTAAGCTTACAGCTTTAACAGGACTTGATTATATAATAATGGATACAGGGGCTGGTGTAAATAAAAGCGTTTTGGGTTTTATTGCTTGTTGTGAAGATTTAGTAATTGTAACAACGCCAGAACCTACGTCACTAACTGATGCTTATAGTTTACTTAAGGCTGTTAAGCATTTTGATATTAAAAATTCTGCTAAAGTTATAATAAATAGGTCCCTGGACAATAATGAAGCTGATTTGACATTTAATAAATTTAATAATGCTGTTATTAAATTTCTTAATATGAAACTTGAATATTTGGGTAAAATTGGTGAGGATAAGAAATTGTCTTATGCAGTAAGGCAACAAGAGCCTGTAGTTGTAAGTTATCCGAATTCTGGGGCAGCTCAGGATATAAATAAGATTGCAAGTAAACTTGAGGGCGCGAAGGATAAAGTAAGTGGTATTGGTTTAGAGGGGCTATTTAAAAAGATTTTCAGCATTTTTTCATAAGGGGTTGGGTTAGTTGATTAAAGTTGATTTTAAATTAAATAAGAAGCTAGAAATATTAGTTGACGAAAAATATTTTAATAGTAATGTGCAAGACGTAACAGAAGATTACATAGCAATTAGTATTCCTACGAATTCAGGAGAGTATCTTCCATTGTCAAATGGATCCATAATTGATGTAATATATTATGAAGAAGAAAATATTTACAAATTCTCATCTACAATTATAGGGCGTAAATTTGAGAATATACCCATTTTACTCCTTGCAAAACCTGAGGAAATAAAAAAAATACAAAGAAGAAGATATGTTAGAGTCCCATTAATAAAAACTGCTAAATACATAAATCTGAAGAATGAGCCAAAAGTAAATCTTAGTACTATTAATGATAGTAAATATTTAAAGGCAGTGCTTGTTGATTTAAGTGGTGGTGGCATGAGGGTTAAGGTGTCAGAGGAAGTTAAGGATAATGATTTTCTCTTGGTAGCATTAACTGTTAACGAAGAAGAGGTACTTATTGTGGGGCAAACAAAGCGGAGAATAAAAGACAATGATGGTAGATTTATATGTGGTCTTAGTTTCGAATCTTTAGATAACGCAACAAGGGAGCAACTTATTAGATATATATTTCAACTTATGAGAAATCAAATGAAAAAAATTTGAGGAGGTTTTTAAATGTCCATAGCTAAAGCAGATGATATAAGAGAGCAAATTGTAAAAAAACATATACCTTTAGTTAAATATATCGCATCTAGAGTAATTATTGGAAAAACTAAATATGTTGAATATGAAGACTTAATTAGTTATGGTATGTTAGGCCTTATGGATGCTTTAGGAAAATACGATGCCACTAAAGGTATGAAGTTTTCAAGCTATGCATCAATAAGAATAAAAGGTGCTATGATAGATGAGCTTAGGCGTAATAGTCCAATATCTAAAGGAGCTATGGATAAGCTTAACAGATATAACGAGGCAATTGAGAGGCTTCAGAAATGCTTATATCGGGAACCAACAAACCACGAAATTGCGAGCGAACTTGGTATTACAATAAATGAGGTCGCAAGCATTGAAAACAATATAAATTATATATCCGTAGTTTCACTTGAAGATTTGATTTTTTCTGATGATGATGACATGCCACTTAGTGGTACTATTAGGGATAATAGGAGTCCAAGCCCTGAGGGAGCACTAGAACAAAAAGAACAAGTTGAATATTTAGCTTTAGGACTAGATAACGTTAAAGAAAAAGATAAACTTGTTTTAACCTTATATTATTTTGAAGGTCTTACACTTAAGGAAATAGGAAATATTTTGAGCGTATCTGAATCACGAGTTTGTCAACTCCATAGCAGAGCTCTTATAAATCTGAGAAAGGCCTTAGTAAAACTTAAATATGATTTATAATATAGAAATTATATACTAATAATTTAATTTTTAAGATTTGAGGTGAATTATATGACAGGGTTATTAATTTTTATTGGGTTAATTCTTATAATTTTGAATGTGTTATCTATAAAAAAACAAAACAAGTCCTTTAATGGGGTTTTAGGAAATGCTATGGGAAATATTAAAGATGATGATATTAGAATAGGGGAACTTAGAGCAGAGTTTTCTGAAAGTATTTTAGAACTTCAAAGCGAAATAATGGAAATTAAAGAGAATATGGCAAAAAACGATAAAAAATATAAAGACTATGAAGCTTATCACGATAATAAAGAGAAAACAATTACTATAGATGATATTAAACCAGATAATACAAATATTACATATATAACTAAGCCAGATGAAATTGATAGTAAAGTCTTAGATAAACCTCATAATAATAGTAATGAAAAAGTTGAGAAAATAAAAAGGTTATTTAGTGAAGGCTCATCTATTGACGAAATTTGTGAAATATTGCATTTGGGTAAGGGGGAAGTACTATTAATAAAGGATTTATATATAAGATAAAAAAATTAATAGACTTTTTAAGTGATAGAAAACTTTTGATTGGTATAGGAATAGGTTTGATTATGGCATGTATTTTACTCGCTGGTTCAAAGATAAATTATGAAATGAGCAAAGGTAATATTGAAATTAAGGCAAGAGGCTATGGTATGCGTTTCCCAGATGAAATACCAATAATTATTAAGGATGTGAAAAAATGATTAGAGCTTTATACACAGCAGTTACAGGACTCATAACTGGAGAAGCTAAACAAAGCACCGTAACTAATAATATAGCTAATGCGAATACAAATGGATTTAAAAGTGACAACCTTTCTATTAAATAGATCGGAAGAGCACACGTCTGAACTCCAGCCAC
>ERZ1463033.7-NODE-7-length-38165-cov-12.336368_pt1 | contig 38165 bp, 46 predicted proteins | sample MGYA00564481_ERZ1463033 | MGnify/ENA primary metagenome ERZ1463033 (study PRJEB39244, sample SAMEA3635150) | Helicobacter pylori | study: EMG produced TPA metagenomics assembly of PRJEB11511 data set (Assembly of a 5300-year-old Helicobacter pylori...
TACACTCTCCATACACTCTTTCCCTACACGACGCTCTTCCGATCTTTGGGTTGTTTTTGTCAGCTATTGTTACTAAAATTTTATCCTCTTTTGGTACTTCTTGTGGGTTAAAACTCATGTATAAATTGGTTAATGGTTTGAATTGAACTACCCCGTCTTTTATTTCTTCATTGAATATAGGGTCTCCCTTTTCTCTTACTTCAACATAAATCTTACAATGAACGGGTAAGAAGTCGGCTAATAGTTTATTAAGTAAATCTATCTGTGTACCATTATCAACAATAATATAAACACCATTACCATTATACTTACCTGTCTTACTATAAATGCAATAAGTAGTAGTATCTATTCCGTTTGTTTTAGGGTTATAAGTTTTTGGTATATTGCCTAGTTCTTTCTCGGAAGTAGGTAAATCACTATATCTTGAATAAGTCCTAAATATTCTGTGTTGTAGTTCTACCATTCTAGTGTCGCCCATAGTAAACTCTCTACTAATAAATTTAACTACTGACTTAGTACCTTTTCTTTTATATAATTCGGCTATATTAGATATAATCTTTCTTTGAGTTTTTTCGTCAACCTCATCAATATAGTTATATCCAAAAAGTTTACCTAAAATGGGTAATACTTCTTTAGGGCATTTATTAACGTCAAATAAATCGTACAGGGCTAACATTTCACTAAATAATGTTTGTATTCCGCCTTTATCTAAACTTTGTAAATAACGTTTTAGTGTTAAATTTATTTCGGGTTTACTATCTTCTATTCTATAAATTTTAGGCAATTTCCTATATAGGAAATCACCAAAATCAATGACTTTGTGTATCATTATTCTTTACCTCCTACTACATTAACTGTAACATTACCTAAAGTAATTATCTCATTAGGTTTTAAGTTAGTATGGTTAGAAAGTTTTATATCTACACCTTTAACTACATCATTTTCTATTAAGTCCATAACTATATCAGAACTTTCGGGTACTTCTTGAAAGTCATATCTACCCGCATAAATTATACTTTTTAAAATATTAGTTACTACTTCTTTAACTTCACTATTTTTATATTTAGAGTAAGTTTTTATATCAGCTACAACATCTATTGGTCTTTCAGTTCCTTTTTCAATATTTACTATAATACCAACAACTTTTTTCTCGTCATAAATATCTATTAATTCTTGTTTTAATACCTCGTCTGAAACAGAACCGTCTGGATAGAAGTAAACATTAACTAGCATTGTACCTCTTACACCTTCTGTTGCATTTGCTCTACTAATACCTAAAATACTTAATGCAATAACTTTAAAGTCTCTTAATGTTACTGCTCCGCTTTTACTACCTAAAAGGGCGGGTGCTTTAACTCTTGCTTCGTCAAGGCTTTCTCTATCTCTACCTTGTATTTTAGCTGGGTATGGGTTGAAGGTTCTTTTTATTACTGCTAATTCACTAGGCATTTTAGTTATAGTTCCAACACCTACATTACCTTCTGTTCCACCACCAACTCTATATGACGCTTGTATACCGTCTACTATTGAATTAGGTATCATACCAGAAACACCATTACCAAATCTAATTTGTGCTTGACCTTCATCATTTATAGTTAGTGTATAATGCTTACTATGTGAGTAACTATCTATAAAATTTTCAACTCTAGTCCATTCTTCAAAGCCTAAACCATTATCAACAATTATGTGTACACTTTCTTCTATAACTGGTGCATAATCTAAAATAAATAGTTGGTTAGGTGAATTATTACTTGTACCTACTATTTCATTTTCTATACTGTAACCTTGAACAACAGGTACTGTATAGATATAATTGCCCTTTTCGTCTTTTTCTAAACCTGTTTTATTAGGAGGTATAACTAAAGCCTCTTGAGTTTCAAAAGTAACAATAGGTTCTAAGTCGTCACCTTCTGTTTTTATTATTGTCTTTTCGGGAATAGTTGTTTCTTCTAGTTGTGGTACTATCTCGAATACTTGGTCAAATTGAGAAGGTGTAGCTTCTCTTAATTTATAACCTAACATTCTACATAGTCTAGCAACACTTTCTCTTTCCTGTGCGGTCTCTAAGAAGTTTTCACTTCCTATTTTTTCATTATAATAACTTAATATATCTAATTGGTAAGCTAATAATTCTAGTATTACTATACCCGCGTCACTCTCACTAAAATCTGAATACTCGGGTAATTTTTGCTTTAACATTTCAATCATATCATTTCTAAAGCCCTCATAGTCTTTAGTGGATAATATGATACCTTTTTTACTATTAGACATTCTTTTCACCTCCTAGTTTTACGTTTGTTGTGTGGCTTTCATTAGCAAAGTCCTTAACAACATAATTTACATTAACATAAACAATATTATGGTCATTGTCAGAATTAATATTAATATCCTTATCTGTTACAATAATTCTTGGTTCAAAAGTTTGTAATGCCTTTAATACTTCATACTTAATAAGTGTTTGGATAGATAAATCGTCCGGTTCAAATAATGCGGTAGAAACATTAGAACCAAAGTTATATTCCATTACGCGCTCACCTACTTTAGTATTAAGTATTTGTTTAATACTTTCGTCTATATGCTGAAAGTCTAAAGCGCTAGTACCCGACATTACAACTCCACCTCTTACTCCTAGTCTAAAAGGAAAGCTTATACCATAATAGCCTTTATTCATTTAATCACCTCTATACATCTGAATTAGGTGTAACTTCACCCGAAACTTTAACGTCTCCCTTTATTATTATACCCTTTTTAGCGTCTACTGTTATACCCATTCCGCCCCATAATTCTAATTTTATAGAACCTTTATTGTCTACTTCTATTTTATGCCCGTTTTTAGTTCTTAGCATAAAAATATCATCAACTCTTTTATAAGTATAAAAAGGTGTATTTTCGGGTGTACTCCAACCACCTACCCATATAGGCTTATCTAAGTCACCTTCTTCAAACTCTATCCATACACCGTCATTTATTCTAGGTAGTTTAAGTATTCCTTCTCCTTCACCTAAAAAGTTAACACATGGTACACACCACGCACTCTTATATTCCCCTAAAAGTTTAGGGCATTTTACTTTTATTCTTCCCCATTTCTCTGGGTCGTCATTATCTACTACAATTGCTCTATATTTACCAAAGTATTTATTTTTCATATAATCACCTCTAAATTGGTTTAGTAGTACTACATTTTACCCATGCGTGTAATTTCTTACTTCCATATCTCTTAAATGTAATAAACCACATCTTATACCAACCATTTTGTTGTTCATAACATTCAAGCCAACCCCCGGGATATACTTCTCCAACTCTTCTGCTTTTTTCAGTTGGTTCGCTTCTAACTTGTTGTGTAGATTTAACAGTCCTTCTTTGTGGTGGGCTTATCTTACGCTTTTTACCATATCCATTTTCTAAAGGCTTTGGTCTGTTAGCATGGGAAGGTACTTTTTCAACAGAAGGTTTAGATACATTTCCCGGCTTTATACTATCTCCAAAACCTGTTCTTTGTACTGATATAGTTTGAACAACACCTTTAGAACCATATTCAGTTGTAACTTTATTAACATAATAAAGACCTGTTAATGCTTTTCCTAAACCTGTTAATTTTACAGTTTGTTTAGCACTAAATGTAGGGTCTGCGGTTACTACTTCTACGTCTCCTTGCAAAGTGCTTATTTCGTCCTCGACAAACTTTTTATCGGACTTATCCTTAGTCTCTGTTGTTTCTCTGTTGTCATCATATTTAGGAATTTTAGGGGGAGGTGGTAAAGGTTTAGTTGCGGGTGGTACTTTATTTATAGGTTTATTAGAAGAACCTGTTTCATTTTGTGGTATATAAGTCCACTTACCATTTGAATAAGTATATGGCATAATAATTCCTCCTTACTTTAATGTCCATTTATTATTTTTATCATCATATACCCAAGATTGTGGCTTTTCTATTTTTTCAGTTGGTATATATGATTGACCACTTTGAGGTCTTGAAACTGTATCGTTAGTTACTGACCTATCTACTCTCTTATCTTTTAAGTTAACATCTGATTTTCCAACTTCTCTACGTTTAGTTTGTTTATTTATACGTGGGTTAAATTGTCCAATTTCTCCATTGTCACATCTATAACCTAAAGACTTAGAAGGTTTACTCAAAGAAGGTCTTTTAACAAAGTAACCTGTTCTGTTTTCAACATAAACAATATATTCTTCGTATTCTTCTCCTGCTAAAGATATTAAAAATTTTATATCTGTGTCATTTTGAGAAACACTATCTTCCACGCTATCTGTTTTATCTACTTTATATTTTAAGCCATAAGCTTTAAATATTTCTTTTGCTATGTCACTTCTTCTCATTTTAGTCCAAGTTCTTTTTCTTTTTACTCTATTCATAATATGAGTATAGTCCATACAATGAATAGTTAACTGTGGTGTACCACTACTAGGTAATGATACATCTATAACTGAAATATATCCGTCAAAAGTAGATACTTTACCTCTATATAAACCATGTATTACTTTTATAGTTGCGTCTTGAACAAAAATAGCGTCTTGTAAAAACTCTAAATCTGGGTCATCAACTACAATAGTAACTAAATCAGAACCGCTATCGGTATCTTCCACTTTTAGACTTTGTATCATTGAATATCTTTTGTCGTCTATTTCACGTCCGTTTATAATTATTTGATAGTAGGCACTTGCCATTATAGACATTTCATCACTTCCTCTAAAGCGGGTATTATTAATTCTGCCCCGTATGGTATATCTATCTCACAACGGTATTTAGGGTTACAATCTAAAATAGCCCACCATAATTGTGTATTACCATAATATTTATAAGCTAGTCCATCTAAACTATCACCTTCTACAAATCTATGAATTACTGCATTTTTCATACCAAAGGTAAATCTTTCTCTGTTTTTAAATAGCAAAGTTCCATTTCTGTCATACATATCTGTTTTAGTAAATCTTGAACCTTCATATATCATACTAATGTACCTCCAATAAAGTTAAACTTACAGTAGCTTCGATAGGGTTTAGACTTTTATCAAATTCCGTAAATTTTCTATTAATACTACTAACTACACACGTAACGGCTTTTTGACCAAAAGCAAATATAATGCTATGTGGTGTATCAAATCGTGATTTAGGTTTTAAACTATCTAACCAATTTATCCAATCTTGCACTTCTCCATTATCACCACGTAAATATAGGTCAAGGGAAATTTGTATTTCCCTTGTTCCTACATATTGATACTTTGGATAACTGCAACATGGACTATGAATGATAACAAAATCAATTTGTTGTTTGTCTGAAAAACTTGTAGGGTTATATAAAAATCTTTTAACTTCGTTAGTTTGAGTATCTTTTAAATAACCTTTAACTCTTGCTCCAACTCCCATATTACATTACCTCCTAAATTTTAAATGGGTTCATAGTTTCTTATTTTCTCCATTTCTAATTTCTTTTTAATCTTTTCAAATAAGCTTTCTGCTAATTTTTCTGCGTCTTGTTCTGTTCCTTTTTCTACTTTTACTATTATAGAACCTTCTTCAAACTTAACTTCTGTCTTAGTGTCATAATGGTTATTATCCTGTTTTGGTGGTTGTTCTGGTTTAGGGTCTGTATCGGGTACAGTAAAGAAGTTAGTTGCATATTGATTAATTATTCCTTTAGGTTCTTTTGGTTTATCATCATTGTTATTATCATTATCGCTTGTATTTAAATCAAATTCTATTGGTTTAGGTTCGTCTTTCTTAGGCTCTAAAGGTTGTACTATTGGTTTTGGTGGCATAGCCATTAGTCGTTGGTTCATAAGTAAGAACTCGTCTAATCTCCTTGTTAATGGAGCATTAACAACTACTTCGTTAGGGTGTAGCATAGCGATACCTTGTGTCTTAACGTAACCTCCTGTACTAAGTCCAACCATTTTCTTAGCACCGGCTTTTACTTTATCAATACCAGCGCTTACTCCCGCTTTCATATTAGACCATGCGTCACTTATACTTTTAGCGGTTTCAGATACCCAAGAAAATTTACTTGCTAACCATTCAAATAATGCTCTTGCACTTTCTTTAATACCACTCCATATACTACTAAAGAAGCCTTTAACACCAGCCCAAGCACTTTTAACTTTTCCTACTGCGCCTTTTATTACTCCTACAATAGCGTTCCATATACCTATTGCATGGCTCTTAACACTATTCCAAACACCACTAAAGAAACCAACTATTGCTCTCCAATTAGAAACAACTTTTTCGTATGCAGATTTAATAAAACCTACGATTGCGTTCCATACTGGAAGTATAACTCCATGATAAACACTATTCCATACACTACTAAAGAATGACGTTACTTTATTCCATATGTTTACTACTTTATCCCAACACATTTTAATATAATTACATATCCAATCCCATACAGGCTTAATTACTGTGTTATAAACTGCGTCCCATATTAATTTGAAAAATGTCACAAGGGCGTTCCATGTAACACATATAAAGTTCCATGCTTCTACGCATTTAGCACATATACTATTCCATGCACCACTTACACATGAAGTAATGGCGTTCCATACTGTACTAACTACTTCAACTATACTATTCCATATAGAAGTTGCGGTATCACATATTCCTTGCCATACAGAACAGAAAAATTCTACTGCTGGACCAAAAACTACTTTTATTCCTTCCCATGCTAGTCTTACTGCTCCTTTAACTAATTCCCACCATATAACTGCTCCGTTATAAATAACTGACCAAGCTATATCAATGATACCACTTATTACTTCAAATAAACCACTAAAGAAATTAATTAAAGGGGATAATGCTTCACATATTCCATTCCATACACTTGAAGCACCTTCACATATACTGTTCCATAAGTCACTAAAGAACTCTCCAACAGAAGAAGCCATTCCACTTACACCCTCACATATGCTATTCCATAAATCGCTAAAGAATTGACCTATTGAATTTCCTATGTCACAGAAAAACTGTTTTATTGCTTCCCAATGCTGAACAATAAGAACTACAATAGTTGTAATTGCTACTGCTATTAAACCAACTAACCAAGCGGGTAATGTTACTACAATACCAAAGAAACCTAGTATAGCGGTTATAATAGTACCTATTGCTCCAAGTACTGTTGGTACTATACTTGTTATAAGTCCTAGTCCTCTAAATACTAAACCGGCAAATCTAAATGCCATTCCTAATGCTCCGCCTAAAATATTCATGGCGGTTGTAATAACGGATATTACTTTAGAAGAAGCCCAAAGTCCTCCTAGTATTGATACAACATATGCAATAGTTCCTCCTAAGTCTTTCCACTTAGTAAAGTCTGCTTTGTTTAGTGCTTTATTAAAATCTTCTACTTTACCGGATAATGGTTGGAAGTATTGTCCTAGTTTATCTATTTGTTTCATCATACCTTTTACTAAGCCTAGCATAAAGTCACTAACATTTTTCCAACCTTCTTTAAAGCCCTCACAAAAAGCTTCAAATTTATGTTTTAAATCTATTACTGTATTTAGTAATGGCATTAAACCTAAAGCGTTCATTTTCTTTAAGTTTTCATCACTTAATGTATTTGTATTCCATGCTTCTGATAATGCTACCCAGAATGTTTTTACTTGTACAATTCTTAGTATAATCTTATCAAAAAGACTACTACTAGAAGCTAAATGATTTATGTGTCCTACAAAATCATTAGCACTCATACCTACTATTTGATTAGCTTCTGAAAATGCGGTTTTTACTCCGTCTGAAAAATAGGTTACTATACTTCTCAATCCCAAGAAGTCTGTTTTCCATGCAAAATATAAGCCAGCGGTTACTAATGCACCTTTAGATACAATACCAAATAAATTTAAGAATTTTCCTCCTAGAGTTCTTAGTATTAACATAAAACCTTCTGCTTTACTTGTCACACCAAGAAAACTCATTCCAAAAGCGCCTATCGTATTAGCAAACATTACAAAACCGGCTATTGCCATACCAACGTTCGCCATTAACTTTAAGACGCCACCTGTTGCTAATAAGAATAGTCCAGCTAGTCCTGTACCTAACCCTAACACTTTAGCCATGAAAGGGTGTTTATCTAAAAAGGCTATAACAACATTTAATACTTTAGTCATTCCTTGTATAAACTTACCTATGATAGGTAGTATAGTTTGTCCTAAAAGTATTTGGAATGTTTGTTTTGAACCTTCCCATAATTTATTAATACCCCAAGCGGTCTTTAGTATTTCATCAGAACCTTGTTTTGCTACACCATTACTATTCTTTATAGCTTCGGTCATTTGATTGACGTCCATTTTACCATCTTTTGTTGTCATTACATATTTTCCAGTTGCTTCGTCATATTTTAACATTGATTTTGAAGCACTATCTACCGCAAATAATAAGTTCTTTGCTTGGTCACCAAAAAGAGTTTGAGAAATAATAGCTTTCTTTTTATCACTCATACCAGCCATTTGTGTAATTAAGCTAGTAAGTATTTCATTTAATGGTCTTAATGCTCCTGTGCTATCCCATATTGTATGAGCGTCTAATCCCATTTGTTTCATAGCGTCAAATTTCATTTGTGCGGTTGTTCTATTTTTTAATTTAGCTTGGTATTCCATTTGTCTTGATAAGGTTACTAACTGTCTACCAAAACCATTAACAGTAGAACCGGCTTGTGCCGCACCTTGTCCTACGTTTCTTAACATACCACCGACTGCTAAAAATTCATGTAGTGGTCTTTTTAATGTTGTAGGCGCTGATTGTAAAGAGTTCATAAAAGCGGAAAAGTCCTCAAAATGGAAGTTAGATACTTTAGTAGCTTGTGATAATTCATTTGCTACTCTGACACTTTCGGAAGCGTCCATATTAAACTTCTTTAGTGTACTAGCCATTAGTGAAGCACCATCACCTAGCTTTATCTTACCACCACTAACTGCAACTAAATCTAGTGTAGCTTTTAATGACTTTAACATATCATTAGTACTTAAACCCGCTGATTTTAACTCGTACATAGCCCTAGTTGCTTCTTGTGGACTAAATGCGGTATCAATACCTGTCTGTACTGCTACTCTTCTTAAACGCTCAAATTCAGCGCCAGTAGTACCTGTTATGAATTTTAATTGTTGCAATTCGCTTTGGAAGGAAGTTGCTTCGTTAGTACAACCTTTTAATGCTCCCATTACGCCTCTTCCCATACTAGACAAAGTATCTCCGACACGATATACACCTTGAGATACCATAGATAAATGTGTCATTTTCTCTGACATTTCATTCATTGAACCAACCATTCCCATAGCGGTTCTTCTGGCATTTTCAAAGGAAGCGGAAGTACGCATTAAACCGGTTGAAGCTTTATCCTCGTAGTTTATATAAATTCCTAAACCGAATAAATCCATTGTGTTTCCTCCTTATTAATATTAGGGGTTACTTTTCCATGTTCTTCTTCATTTCATCTGCCATTAATTTTCTCCATTCTATTAACTTATCTAACCATTCTTTTCTCTCTCTCATACTCATATTATATAATATTTCTGGTGTCCATTTATAATAATAGGCTAAAATTTGCATTTCAATTTTAGCCTGTTCAAAATTTGCATTTCTTATTATTTCATCTGGTAAGAAAGTGCCTATATAAAATTTACAAGATTTAAAGTTCCTTCAAATTCTTCTCCACATTCAGTACATTCAACTTCTGTTACAGTTTTTATACCGAATTGATTATCTTTTAATACGTTATATAAATATTCTCTATCTCTAGTTTTTAGGTCTCTGACATCTTTATCTAAAATGTTTTTCATACCTTCTACACTTTCTATACATCTAGTTAGCATTAAAGTATTTGCTCTACCTATATTCTTTCTAGCGATAGGGTCTAATATTTCTCTATCTAGTCCATTTGGTCTACGTATAATTCCTTTAGTATGTGTATTTCCTTCTTTATCAACAAAACCTCTAGGTAGTTCAAATTCAATCTTATCTACCCCGTTATATTGTTGTATTTCAAATTCGCTAGTTTCCATTATGTTTTTAAGTTTTTGACCACAATAAGGACATTCAAAGTCTGCTTCAACTTCTGTACCTTTTGATATTTCTCTAAGTCTTAGAAGCATAATATCTTGGTCTCCAACATCTAAACTTCTTATAATATCTAACCATTCTGACTTATTAAAATCTTCTCTTTCTAAAGTTCCTATTCTCTTACAACACATAGCCAATAAAGTATTTACTATTTTAGCACCGTTTCTTTTTACGTCTGCTTTTGATATTGCTTCTTCTTCTGCTCCGCCCATTTCTTCTAATTCAAAAGTAGTGTGTAAAGTTCCTTCTTTATCAGTATACCCTTTTAGAAAATCGTAAACATAATCTTGTATAAATTCTTTTTTCTTTGCCATATTGATACCTCCATTAATAAATAAAGTGGGGAAATTCTCCCCACTAAAATTATACTATTAGTCTATAAAATATTCAAATGCTATAACTATTTTTTCAATAGCTGGGTCATCAGAACCAGCTTCATAGTCTGAACCTTCCCAACTTCTTATAAATGCTTCTGCTAAAGTCCAAGTTCTCTTGACTTCGCCAAAGTTATCTAGTTGAGAAATAGTAATAGTTTTACGACAATTAGGGTCTGTTAAAGTCTTTTTGTATAACTCGTAAAGTGTAGGGTCTGCAAATACACCTCTTTCACAAGTAACATCATCAACTTTTTCTTCCCCTATTAACTTATGTTTAGACTTATAACCGCTTTCTTTGTATTCAGAAACGCTTATCTCTCTTTTTAGTCCACTAACTTTACTAAAGCCAATTTCTTCTGGTAAACCCGGAATATTGACTTTAAAGTTTGATTTGCTTAGTGGGTCATTCGCAACAGTTCTTGGCATAGTTAATTACCTCCTAAAAATTATTTACCTACTTTTTGTACCATTCTTATGATAACAAATTCTGCTGGTCTGTTTTTAGCATAACCAATTTCAGCTACTATTTCTCCTCTGTCTATTGAAGCTTGTGGGTTAAGGTCTTTATCACACTTAACATAGTAAGCTTCATTAGGTGTAGCACCAACTAAAACTCCGTTTTCATAAAGAGTTTGTAACATACCCTTTAATGCGGTAGATATTTTTAACCATAACTTAGCGTCATTAGGTTCAAATACCGCCCAACGTGTTCCTTCTAAGCAAGATTGTCTGATAAGTTGGTCTATTCTAATATCAGAAATATATCTAAATTTAGGGTCACCAGAAATAGTTCTTGCTCCCCAAGGAATAATACCTTTATTAGGTCTTGCTACTAAACAGTTAACTCCTATTGGGTTTAACTTGTCTATATCATCATCTGTCATATGCTTTTCAAGGGCTACTGCTCCTTTGATGACACAACCTTCACCTGCTGGTACTTTTTGTACTCCTCTAGCAACATCAGTATTAACCATAAGTCCTAGTATATGACCACTTACTGGACAAAGTTTTAATGCTCCTCTACTTGATAGAGGGTCTACAACTTTAATATTAGGATAGTAAATTGCTCCTACTTCTCCTTGTATGCCGTCTCTATAAGATATTTCTGTTTCAGTATCATTTCCAAATGGACTATCTATAACAGGGAAAATATCTTTTAGTTGGCAATATTCAGCTAAAGCCTTTATAGTAGCGGTAGAAGTTACATGAGGAATTGCCATAGCGGAAATTCTTTCAGTAACCATAGACATATTCTTGATAGCTTTTTGGTAGTCATTATCGTTAACACTAGCGTAAGTTTGTACACCACTTGTTAAGTTAACTGTACCTTCTTTTAATAGTCCTTTTCCTTCAACTCTTATGTTTTCAGAACTATTATTGATAACATCAACATAGTATGAAGGACTATCTTCTCCATTTGAAACTACAAATGTTTCAAGGATATTATCATTTAGTTTAACAGTAACAACAAAACCACTTGTTTTAGGTTGTGATTTTATATCTACTACTAAACCATTTCCCCAATCTCCTTCGTCTATTGCGGTAAATGTTAAGTTTGTTTCGTCATCAAGAGTTAAAGTTCCTGTTGACTTCTTTGCTCCACTATCAACAACTCTTACTATATATAGTCTGTTTCCACCATTTTGGAAGAAACCATATACTGAATAAGCTAAGAAATCTTCTTTGATAAATGGCATTGGCATACCTTTAGCAAACTTTCTTATAAAATCTGACCAACTTGTAACTAAAACAGGCTCGAATGTTTTTCCTCTTACAGATTTACCAATCATAGCACAAGTAGTAGTACCTAGTAATTCTATTGGTTGTTCACCAGTATTTACTTTTTCAAAGTAAGTATCGGGTCTTACATAATTACTCATTTATATTCCTCCTTAATTCATTATTAAGATTGCTCCTAATATTATATTATCAAATATAGTTAGTTATTTAAACCTATATTAGTTGGTTTAGTAACAATATTTGTTTTTCTTTCGTAGTTGTCATCAATGTAACCTTTTATTAAATAACAATAAGTACGTTGGAATTGTCTTTCGTCAGCGTCAAGTATATCACCTTTTCTAAAATTAACATTATAAATATCAATTTTTTGTGGTACACCTTCACTATCGGGTATTATTATTCCATTTCTATATGCCATAAATCTATTCCATTGTATACACATATCTTCTACTTCTAAAAGATAATCGCTCCAAAAATCTACTTGTATATAAATTGAAAAAGGTTTAGCGGGTTTTCTTATAATTGCGGTTCCTTTTTCTTTATCTATATCAGTTAATAATTCTACATTGTTTGGGTATCTAAATTTATCTATTTTTTCATCATAAGCAAACAATGTACAACAAGGTGGTTTTAAAGTAAACTTTTCTTCCGCAAATCTTAATTGAACGGGTATAGGCTTTTTAAAACCATCTTGGTTTATAAAGACATTTTGTTGTATTAACTTTTTTAAAGCTAAATTAATTTGTGGATACCATACATCAGCCATTACTTTATCACCGCCTTTCTTATATCTCCTACTACACCTCTAGTAAACTTATTAATAACTAAAGGCTTCGCTTCATTAAAAGAAGGTCTAATTAAGGGTCTAGGTGGCATATATTTTGTACCATATTCCATGAAATTCATTAACTCGGACATTTTTAAACCACTAGGGTGTCTAGTCCACGGATTGCCACCTATGAATATAGTACTTTTATTAACTTTAGATTTTACACCTCTGACAGTTATATTACTTCTTAATAAACCTGTATCAACATAAATAGTATCACTACCTTTTATTCTAACAGTAATAGGACTTAAAGGCTTCCAACCTAAATCTTGATTATCTATGTGTTTTACTATTATATCTTTTACTAATTCTCCGCTTTCTTTTAACTCTTTTTCAGCGCTTTTATTAATATTCTTTGCTAGGTTTTGTAATGTTATACCAGCTTCTCTCCATGAGCCTGTTAAACCACAATAATTCATTAACTATCACCTCACACTAAAGAAGAACATTCTAAACATATCATTAGTATTTCGCCCTTAAACATACAATAAGGTATTATATTTACTATTGGATATAAAAAGTTATCTAAAGAAACATAGTCCTTTAATGTTATTACATCAGAACCATTTTTACTTGCGAATACTCCTGTATTAGCATTATTAATTGAATATGTTTTTATAGAAGTATTAGGTGTGCTTGTAGTAGTAAATATTTTATCCTTTATTACTGTCATTGAGTGATTATCACCAAAAATTAGTCTAAATTCTTCTTCTTGTATTCCTAGTATTTCTTTTATATAGGGTATTAATTGCGTTGCGGTAAACTTGAAAGTAATTATGGCTTTATGCTCTAAACCTATTGAAGATAATGTTTCTTTTTTAGGTTTAAAATTAACAAAGCCCTTTAGATTAAAAGGTTTAGTAAAAGATTTGTTAGCACATTCACCATATAATTCTTCTAGTTCTGTAATTCCACCGTCATTTAGGTGTGTTAGTCCAAAAGTATAGCCAGTTTCTCTAATAAACTCATCAAATTCCTTTTTAACGTATTTTTTATCATATGGTGTTATTATCAAGAGTAGACACCCCCAATTCACTAAAACCTTGTAAACCATTTTGTTCACATAATACTACTAAAACAGAATATTTAGTATTAGGCTTTAAAGAATTAATTCTGTAATGGTCATAATGAATATCATATAAAGTATCTATTAATTGTGCCTTTTCATTTATTGCATTTTTATTATATTCATCAAACATTTTAGCGTTTCCTTCTAGTATATAAATCATTACTTTTTCAAAGCGCTTTATGTTTTCTGTTTTCCAACTAATTTCAATCTTATCTATATATGCTTTATCTAAAGACACCTTAATGTATGGAGCTTTAGATAGGTCATAATTTCTACGTGAGAAATACCTATCTGATAATAGAACTTCTTTAGCTTCTATTTCAAATGAACCACCGCAACTATTAAAGTTGTATATATCGTTATCAACTAATCTTACTAATTGTATATAGTGGTCAAATCTATCTCCTTTATCTAGTCTTATATCTGGGTTAACTATTTTATATAAAGGAGCGGACTTAGTGGCTAACCTAAGAAATATTTCTTTTTTAGCATATAAAATCAAAGGATAAATTTGTTTAGGGTGTATATCTGATAAACTAGCCGTAGGGTCTATAAACACTAAAGCGTATTCAAGTATTCCTTTTAGTTGTTCATCAGTTGGGTTAAATTCTTCATCATAAACAATAGAAGGGTCTTGCCCTATGACAGACCCCTTTAAAAAATCTATAATAGACTTTTCATTCATAATATCACCTCAATATTAAATTACATAGGTGAAAGTATTCCCGCTTCCATTAGAATATGTTTAACATTCTCTGGTACGTTCTTTTGTACTCCTTTTTTAAGTACATACCACTTACCACCTATAAAACATTTGTGATTTTGATTAGGTACTATTTTTACATTTTTACTAGGAGCATTTACTATTGTTGGTTGTTCTTCCATTATAACTTGTGGCTCATTTACTTTGTCTAAAGCCTTTTGAGTTTCTGGAGAAATAACATTAATTGCTCCGTTAGTAGTAGATATTTCATTATTTGCTTCTGTATTAATTACAATAGTTTCTTCTTTCTTTGCCATTTTATATCTTCCTTTCTTTCTTTAATAAAAAAATTGGGATAGGGTAGTACAACCCTACCCTAATAGAGTAATAGTTATTATGCAGTTTCTATAACTACACCATTTTCGTTGTGTAGTATTCCTGTACCCCAAATTGAGTACCAAGCTAAACCATGTTCTCTGTTAAAGTCGATAGTTCCGTTATCTCTTAATTCTACTGGAAGTCCCCAAGCTATTGCATAGTAGTTGTCTCCGAATAAAACAGATTGATAAACGTTACATTGTAAAGCACCACCTGTTGAACTATCACCTTTCTTTAATGCTTGTTTAAATGCTGGGTCATCTTCTGTACAAGCACCATTACACATTAAAGTAGTTTCGATAAATCTTGTATCGTCTATCTTACCAATTTCTCCTTTGAATACTAAAGTTGGGTCTCCATAGTTAGAAGCATTTACCCAGTTCTTGTCGTCTCTTAGTCCTCTTGATTGGTGTGGGTGTAAGAAACAAATGTAGTTTGTTCCACCATATTTAGGAGCATTGTTAGTTGCTAAAATTTCAACCGCGTCCTTTATAGTTGATACTTTAAAAGTACAATCAGCAGTTATAGATTTTCTATCAGCTACAACTTCCTCTGATTTATTTCTAGCATATACTACGTTAGTTCCACCTAATGCAGTATCTCTTAATTCACAATCAACAACTAAAGCATAGTCCCTTGAAAGTAATTGAGTTGCAGAAGCCATTACATTATCAAATGAACTTTGAAGTAATAATTCTGTTACCGCAATAGCGTTACCATGTTCAGTTACAGTAATTTCTTTCATGCTTGAACTTAAAGCTTGAGTAGTCATTCTTACTCCTTCTTTTAGCTTTCCACCTAGCTTTAAGTTGTTGTATGTCATCATTTTAATTGTTAGTCCCGGTGTTGTTCCTAATTCAGTTTTTTCAGTAGCGAATTGTAAGAACCTCATTAGTGGTAGAGCCTTAAATTCTATCTCTTTAGAATATACAGCCCTAATTGCGTCAGTTAATTGTACTTGACCACTTTGACTTGTATTTGTTGCAGTTGACATTTGGCTTTCTGCATAAGCTTTAAAAAATGAAATTAAGCCTTGTAAAAATTTTTTGTTCATAGTATAAAATCCTCCTTATTCGCCAGATACTATCTTAAACCTAATCTGGCTCTTGCTTCTTTATATTCTGGACTTCTTGGGTCTAAGTCTACTAAGTCCTCTAATTTTATACCAGTTACACCACTAGGCACATTAATATTAGAAGCTGGAATATGTCTCATATTCTTACCTAAAATTCTTTCCTTTAATTTAGAAAATTGTTCTTTAGACTTTTCAAGAGATTTATCTATCTCCTCTTTAGTTTCTCCACTTATTAATTCGGGAATTATTTCGTCCTTAAATTCAGCTATTTTTTGTTGAGCGTATAATTTAACTTCGTACTTATCTTTTATTTCCTTTTCAATAGTACTTCTTAATTCTGGCTCATCAACTACTGAACTTTCTAAATTAGCAAGTTTTGTTTCAGCTTCCTTTAATTTAGCTTTAAGGTCTTTCACTATATCACTTTCTGCTTTATTACCAGAGTTTCTTAAAGATTTATTATCTTCCTCTAAATTAGCGACCTTTATAATTAATTCATTGTTCTTCTTAGTTAATGAAGATACCTTTTCTTTATATTGGTTTAATTGAGGATATAATTTATCTTTTTCCTCTTGTCTTGCGCGTGATATTAAGTCCTCATAGTTTAGCGGGTCTGGTTGGTTATTGTTTGTATTATTTTTAGTGTTTGCCTTGTTTCCCTCGTTAGCTTTTGTTGGCTCACTTGTTGGTTCACCATTTGCATTAGTAGGTTCTGCTTGTCCTTGTCCTTCCTCTGCATAAATGCTAAAAGGTTTAAATAGTAAATTAGTTATTTTTGTGATTAAATCGTATTTGTTCTTTATCATATTGTACCTCCTAAAAATTATATTCTATTTACATAACTATATTACCATATACAATTTTTTATAACAACGTGTTATGGTTGTATTTTGTGCTTTTAGTATATAAAAGTTATTTTTTATTTACTCCTTTGACCTCTTTTCGTACTATTTCTTTATTATTATTGCCATTATTCATACCACTATTTAGTTTTTTATTCATACCGTCACTATTTTTGAACTTAGCTTCATTGTCTCCGCTAGTTTTTGGTTTAGTGGTAGTATCTTGTGAGTTATTTTGGTTTCCTCCACCTTCTAAATTTTGAGTAACAGGGTTTGCTATTACTGTTAACTTATAATTTAATTCAGCGTCATCAATTTTTTCCTCTTGTATTTCTTCTAAAACGTCATTTATATTTTCTACGCCTAACTCTCTCATAGCACCTTTTTTAGATTGAATACCTAATCTCATTTTAGTTTCTATTTCTTGTAATTGTAATACTGTATCTTTTGGTAAGTTATCCTTAATAACTACCTCTGTATCATAAAATTCTTTTGGTGTTATACCATTAGGAATTTTTATTAGTTTATGATGTATACCCATAAGAAGTATTATTTTATTAGTTAGTTGTAAACCAAAAGTAGTTTCTGATTTCTTTATTTTATTTCTATCTATAAGTGGCATATTCATAAATTGTAAGGCAACACCACTTGTATTACTTATAGCTTGTTCACCACCTAAAGCGCCTTTTGGTACTCCACCTATATCGTGCATAGCTTGTTTAATATCTTCTATATAGCTTGTACTTGCTCCTAAATCAGAATTTAATTCTAAGTTTTCTACTTTAGCGTCTTTTGGTAGTCCTCCCCAAACTTTGTTTGCTCCTCTTTCTAGGTCATTAATCTTAGCACCAAATACTACTGTTATAGGGGCAGAGTGATAATCTATTATTTCTGATACATCAGACTTTTTAAAGTTTAGTTCGGTATTTAGTGGTATTAAATCGTCTAAATCTCCCGCTCCGTCACTTCTACCAGCTATTGGATAATTCTTTATTTGAACAAAAGGAAGTATTCCATAAGGGTTCTTTTGTTGTTGTATTATCTTATCATCTTCCATGACTATTATTTCGTCTTTAGTCCATATTTGTTTATATATTATTTTTCTAACACTAGGCTTTTTAAATAATAAACTGTTTTCCACTTTTTCTATTGGGTACATAATACTTACTTTAACCAATTTTGATTTATCATAAGTATCATAAGTAGGAAAAATAATACTTGTTGGTATTACCATTACACATAATTTTCCGTATGGATATTCTTCAAAAGGGTCGTCTAATTCGTCCTTTGAAAAATATTTTATTTGTAACCAACCATCACCAGTTATTGATTTAGATTGACCTAACTCGATACACAAAGCGTCTTTTCTACTATTCTTCCATACTTCATTTAGAAAATCTAAATTAGTTTGTTGGTCTTTACCGAATTTTGCTAAAGTATCTTTATCTACATTTATAGTAAAATTATTTCCTAACTCGAATGAAACAAACTTATTTACAAAAGGTCTACAATAGTTTTCTGTCATTTGCGGTTTATCTGTTTGAGGTATTCCTTCCCAATGGTAACCTTCATAGAAATTCCACGCTATTTTTATTTTATTTAGTTTGTCTATTTGTACAGGCGTTAATTCTCCCTTAAATTCTAACATTGACATATTACATATATTATTAACATTATCACTATTGTAACTAACCTTATTTTTAAATTCTGGCATATCTACCATAATTAATTACCTCCTTCTTGCAGTAAAATTATTTCTCTTTTTATAGTAACTTTTGTATATCACACTTTGCTTAAAAAATGGGTTTTCGTCTTTACATTCAACAACAAAACTTTGTCCTTTTTCTGTTGCTCCATATACGGCTAAAGCCCAACTATCTGGGTAGTCATCATGTGCGCCTTTTATTGGTGGGTGTGATACTACTAAATATGAACCTCTATAATCTTTTTGTAAGTCCGCTAATTGTTTTAAGAATTTTGAGTACTCTTTAGTTTCCTGTACTTCTTTACTAGCTGGATATTTTGCTCTACCCGATTTTATTTCGGTATCTAAATTTTTATATAGTTCAGACTTAGTTTTAGAACCAAAAACAAAAGGTATTACTTCATAAGGTAAATTTGCCCTTAATCTATGTGCTATTGAACTTTCTTTAGTTGCGTCTACTACTAATTTTCCCATTCTAAAGTGGCTTAAATAATCAATGATTAAATGATATTGTTCTTCATAGTCTGTACCTTGTATTTCTAACCAATCTTTTATAATTGTATTATAAGCGTTATATTGAGTTAATTCTCCCGTTTCTTCGTCATATTTTTCTTCTTGTATAACGGGGTTATCCCAATCTACTTGTACTATTGTAACAACTGTGCTATCGTCCACACTTGCTAAGTCTATTCCTCCTACGTGTTCGTGTACAAAGTCGGACATTATACGTTGTGCTACGGGGTCTGAATTATTCTTTTCAAACTTATCAATATCAATAAACATACCTCTTTCAAGTATCCACTTTAGATTGTATGCCATTTGGAACTCGTCTGAATTTTCCCCTAGTCTGTATTTTTCTTTTTCAACGTATTTAGCATACTTATCATTGTATTTCATTACTACTTTATAGTTATACTCAAAATGGTTCTTTAACTTTATTTCTCCATCTTCGTATCTTTGTTTATTTCTTTGAATAGCGTCATAGAAATCTCCTTTAAAAGTAGTTGCAGTACCTATTTTAGCAATAGTAGAGTTGTAAGCGGCGCCCATAGGGTGTATTGATTTTTTAATCTTATAATCTGATATATCTTGACATTCTTCACAAATAATAAATTTAAAACTTTCTCCTTCTATTTGTGAACCTTCGGAAGCTGAAATACAAGTTGCAAATGAACCATTAGTTAAGGCTACGGTTTGACCATTAGAGGTACTAAAACCATAATTAAATTCTGGGTCATTTAGTATAACTTGTGCTTGTTTACAAGTTAATCTAGTTTTCATTCTACCATAAGTAATTTGTGCTTGTCTTAATGTAGGAGCGAATATACCTACCCATAAACCGTCTGCAAATCTGTTAATTCTTACATCATTTGCAAACATAGGCATTTGTGCCAATCTAGGTAATATAATCATCATACCTCCAACAGTTGTAGCAACTGTTTCTGATTTACCGGATTGTCTACTAAATAAAGCTGTTATTTCTTCTCCGTCATTATCTATAACTGACCTAATAAGTCTCTTAGAAAATTGTTCTTGATAAGGGTGGAATTTAACTCCAGAATAAACCTCACAGAAATCAAAGACAATGTTAACTAATTCTTTATCTGATATTTTACCAGCATTTACTTTTAACAAGCGTTCTTTTATATTATTTATTTTTTCTTTTAATACTTTTTTAGGCATAAAAAAGCGTTTTTTTGGACGGGTTTTATTCTTTATATAAGAACGCCTTAATGCTTTACTAAAATCTATCAGCGTATTAAAACTCTTTTTATTTTTTAACAATGTAACTATCTCCTTTCTTTAAAAATAAAAAAGGGTAGAAGTCTTTATCTTCTACCCTTAATTATATATTATTCTGTTGTTTTATCCAATTACTTATTAGCTTTGTCAATTAATTGTTTGGCTATATTATTTATATCTTCGCTCCAATGCCAATCAGTATTTCCATTATCTTTTAAACAATAGTCAGTATTAACGGCTTCTAAAGATTTACCATGAAAATTCTTTTGACCACTTTTAACATAGTTTTCGGCTAAAAGTTTGGCGGTTGCTATAACATTATCTTCTTTACTATCAAAAGTTTTTCCACCGCCACGATTATATATTGCAAAACCACTTAAATTATTATTATAATTAATTTTAGTTCCCCAACCGCTTTCATGTGCTAATATACCCGCTAGTACAAAAGCATTAATTTTATATAATTTCTCGGCTTTATATAAAGAGGGTGCTAAGTCCTCTAACTTAGTACCCTTTAATGCTTTTTTAAGTTGGAAAGCGGTTGTGTTACTACCTTCTGTTATATCAGCGCTATTATAACTAACCTTTCTATTCATGTTTTGTATCATTTTTTCTAGTTGGCTATTTTCTTTCTTTAGTTGGTCTAGTTGCTTTTCTTTTACTTCTAGCTTATCTTGAAGTGCTTCTTCTGTAACCATTAGGTCTCCTATTTGTTTTTGCTGACCGTCAATTAATTGTTGCATTTTGGATATTTTGTTTTTAGTTGTTTTGTCTACTACGTACACTCCTAAACAAGCTACTAAACAAGTAATAGTCATAAATACTATTAAAAATTTAGTCTGCTTAGATATTTTCAACATCATCACCTCTATTTATTTTATTTATCTATATGAGAAGCCCATGTACAATCTTCTGGGTCTTTATCATATCTAAATCTTAAAAATCTAGGGTGTCTTAACTTTCCTGTCTTTTTGAATATTTCATTACATAATACTTCTATACAATTAAATAAGTATTTGTTTTTATGCTTAGTAATTTCTTCTCTTATATGGTCATCAAAACCACCACATTTACCTACAACTAAATACTTATCATCACTTGTATGTGCTTTATGAATAAACGCTTTAGTCTTATTAACTTTCTCCCAATTTTTTATTTCTTCGTCTGTTATCTTTACACCAAAAAGTATAGTTCCAATTTCATTCAACGCATAATACTTAGTACAAGGGGCTAAGCCTCTTGCTTTAGCTTCTTTCATAGTCATATCTTTTAATACAATTTGACTATCATTTTTAATATTATACCAATAGTGCCATATAGCATTAGAACTTGTAGCTTCTTTTCCGGCATAATCTTTAGTAGGTGGTAAAAAGTCTAAAACTACTACATCTTTAGTTAAGAACTTTTTATACTTAGTATATTCCCTTCCTCTTTTTTGATAATATCTGCCGTTTTTAGGCTTTAACATTATACCTTCTCCACCAGTTGCTATTATATACTCATAATAGGCTTGTTTACTTACATTATAATAAAATGCCATATCTTCTTTTTCAAAGTCTTTATCTTTTAAAAGAGGTTGTAACTCTTTATATAAAGTTGGGTACACGACCTTGTATTTTTCATCATCAAGCATTTTATATATAATTGGTTGAGTGTCTATTTCTATTTTATCATCGAACCACTCTATCTCGTCAAGGTAAGGGCATTTTACTTCTTGTAGGTATTTATGCAAAAACACCTTTCTAATATATAGTGGTAAATTTCCTAAATACTTGCCTTTATAATATATAATATCAAATACATTTAAATGTACTAAGCCTAAATCTAGTTGTCTTGTTATAGCTTCTAACCAATCGCAATTAAGTACAGATGATACCTCTTTAAATGTTTGATTAGGTATAGCACATTCCCCGTCTAAAACTGTTATTTCTTTATTAGGAAATTCAAAGTCTCTTAAATGGGGTATACTATCGGTATTTTCTGAATAATATTCCGTTTTCTTTGATACTCTTCTACTAAATAATCTTCCCCATTGGTTATTACAATAAAATAGACCTCTTACACCGTCTAACTTCTTTTCTGCTATAAAATCATTACTATGTAACATATTATCTAGCATTTCTTCGTTTAAATATTCTTTAGCCGTCATTGGCTCAATAGGAAACACTCCACTTTTAACATATTCTTCTCTACCATATAAATCATTAAATTTAGGTAGTATTATCTCTCCTGTTTCTCTATCTACTACACAATCAACTTTTCCTTTTGAATTGTATCTTAATAAGTATTTTGTTTGCATTTTTAGACCTCCTCTTTCTATAACTTTTACACTATAATTCTATATAAAAAAACTAGAAGCGTCAAACACTTCTAGCCTTCCTAAACTTTGTTATAGGTAAATATAGTTGTAATCTATGCTGGTTGAAATTTAAACATTTAGCACCATTTTTAAAGTCTTTATTGAGTATTGAATAGGTATACCCGTGCTTTTCTTCAACAACTAAAAGCGTCTCATTAGGTAACATATTTATTAGTTCTTTATCAAAAGCCCACGCATTATATTTGTGAAGTAGGTGTCTGTTTTTATCTCTTTTAGTAACAAACACCTTAGCTTCATCATCATATACTCCTATTACTTTTTTAACTCCGTCTTTTTCTGTTACACGAATTGATACTTTATTCATTTATTAAACTATTTAAATATCCTATTAACTTTTCGTCTAATTGTAATTGTAAGTCTAAAATAGTACTATTATTGTTTATTTCAAAATCAGTTTCTTCTCCGTCTAATTGGGTTTCACTTCTGAATACCTCTGAACTACAATTAAATAACTCTTCGGGTTTCATTAGTTTATTAACTGTAACAGTATGAACAACAATTTCACCTAAAAAGTCACTTTGTACATTACTAAAGAACTCTTTAGTTTGTGAATATCTCCAATCGGGTATAACTACTACTTCTAACTCTGCATTTTGCCTTTTAGCTTCTATAATTGTTTCAAGGGTTCTCTTTTCCCAGAAATAGTTGTCATAGTTATATCCTGTATTGGTTATATCAACTAATAATTGTCTACCTTTTTCGTCTTTTTCTCCATTCCAATCAAACATATCATATGCTTCTTCTTTAACCGCTTTTGCATTTGGTATTAAAATAGCTTTGTTTGGTAGCTTTTCTACTATATAGTCAGCTACTGTATTTTTACCTACTCTTTTTCTTCCTTTTATTAATACTATGTGCATATTTTTATACCTCTTACTCGTCTATTTTTTCAAATACATTATCAAAGTCAGAAGATTTAACCATATAAAACTCTTGATTTTGGTTACAAGCTATATAGTCATTAGGTTCTACTGTTAACACATCATATGGTGTCGCTAAAGTTAATTCTCCCTCATTTACTCCTTCTCTTAAAATACCTTCTTGAAAAGCATTTTGTACCCAATCTTCTTGTAAACTATTCTTTTCATTTTTAGCAACTAATACCTCTTCTTCTGTAAATTTGTTTAAATATTTCATAATCAAATTCCTCCTTAAATTTCATCAATGCTTAAATCTTCTAAGCCATATTCTTGAACATTACCTCTATTAGAATTTTCAACTAAGTGCCATTCTACACCTTGTATATTAATATCTTTACGCTCTTTACCATTTTCATCATCAAATGAAATAGATAAATAATCTATATCCATTATTTTCTGTTTGGCTTCTTCTAGGCTTTCAGCTTCTAAATCAAAATCTATTCTGGCTATTAACGTTACTGCTCCACAATATTCTTTTGTCATTGAAATTACCTCACTTTTTAATTTATTTATTATCTGTTGAACCAAACCCACCTTCTCTTATTTGAGTGGCATTATCAAATTCTGTAACATAGTAATCTAAAATTATTCCCTGTACTACTCTATCTCCTTTATGAAGGGTAATAGTATTTTGTTCTTTTAAATCTCTTATTTGTGGTACTAAAAAATTAGCGTCATTAGGAAGTCCTATTTGTATGTTTCCTGTGAACTCAAAAGAAGGTAACATATTTTTAAGGCATAAACCTATATTTCCTTCATTATATGCATTGTTGTAGTAATCTGCGTCAATTATTCCGTTAGTATTTGCTAACATTAATCCTTTTTTAACTCCTAAAGAACTTCTTACTACTAGATATAAAAACTTACCTTGTGGTAATTCTACTTTTACATCTGTAAAGAAAAATACTTGTTTTTGTGGTTCTATTACCACATCTTCTGTACATACAAAGTCATAACCACATGAACTTTTAGTGGCTCTTAAAGGTAGTACTACCTCTCCTTCATGTTTTCTGTTTTGTTCTGATACTGCTTCAAATTTCATTGTCTTATTCCTCCTTTTAATTTTATTACTTGTTGGTTAGCAGAACCTTTCCACATTAGGTCGTCACTTTTAAGAGACTTATAGAATTGTCCATCTACTAAAACATCAATATATTTCATTATTTCAAGGTCTTTAACATCTTCATAATTAAAGCCTGTCCATAACCATATTGTTCTATTTGGAAATTCTTTTTTATATCTCTTACATACTTTTAGCACTTCTTTATAATTGTAATTTGCTAGTGGTTCACCACCTAGTATGGATAATTCTTTTTCTATTTTCGCATTTTTAAATAAATTTATCAAGTAATCTAAAGTTTCCTCTGTAAAGGGCTTTCCAGTAGTAGGCTCCCATATTTTAGAGTTATGGCAACCTTCACAACGGAAGGGGCAACCAGTTACCCATAAACTTATTCTTGTTCCTTCACCATTAACTAAATCTGACGTTTTTATATCAGCATAATTCATTTTACTACCTCCTAAAAGGATAAAAAATTAAATATTAAAATGGTCTACCCTATTTTTTATCTCTTTATCTTTTCCTTTGTTCATTCTTGTTTCTCCTTGAATGATATTATAGCCTAAATAACCACAAGTTCTTATGATAGAAATTACATTATCACTACCACAGTTTGAACATATGCCATTTTTAAATTCACTACGCGTACCACAATCTAAACAAGTATCTAGTTGTAAATTTAGACCATAGTATAAACCTAGTTTCATAGCATGATTAATATGTTGTCTTACTGCCTTTTTATTTTTAGTATGTGGAAATTCGTTATATACTATTCTTCCACCTGTTGCTATATGAAACATAGGGGCTTCTTGTTCCTGTTTAGTTATAGCGTCTATTGGTACTCTAACATCAACGTGAAAACTATTAGTATAATAGTCTTTATCAGTTACACCTTCTATGACACCGTATTTCTTTCTATCTAACATAGCAAATCTATAACACAAACTTTCTGCTGGTGTAGAATATAAGGCTATTAAAAGTCCTGTTTCTTTCTTTGCCTTTTCTATTTTTTGTTGTATATGAGTTAGTATTTCTATTGCTAAAGAGTTATTAGTATCTATTCCTTCACCTTTAAAGTATCTTGTTACTTCGTCTAGTCCTATATAACCAATAGACCAAGTAAATGTATCTATTGCACGTTTTATTGGCTCATCATATTTTAATTTGATATGGCAACCACCTTCACAAAAGAATAAAGGATTGGAACAAGCCTTAACACTCTTTAGTTTATTATATTTGTATAAGTGTTTTTTTATTGCTAAATCAAAATAATAATCTAATTCCTCATAGAATTTATTAATATCGTGGTTACTTTCTATTGCATATCTAGGTAAATTTAATGATATAGCACCACAATTCGCTCTACCTATAAATACAGGTTCGTCATTTTCATCAGCAGGGTACATACCACCTCTTTTATACCAAGGAGATAAGAACGCTCTACAACCCATTGGTGATATTGCTAAACCATATTTATCATATATGTCTCCTAAATAGCCATAGTCTAAAGATAACCAATCTGGGTACATATTTAACATACTACATGAAATGGCTAGTTCCTTAATATCATAATTAGGGCTACCTTCAACGCCATTTATTTCATTTCTATGCAAGAATACTAATTTAGGGAATATTGCGGTTATTTTATTTGCTCCTAGACCTTTTAATCTAGCATTTAAAATAGCTTTACTTACTTCTCTTCCCCACTCGCTAGTATCTAGTCCAAATGAAATAGTAGTAAATGAAGTTTGACCATTACTATTGTTTATAGTGTTTAGTCGGTGGTCAAATATGTTTACAAAAGCGTGTTCCAATATTTTTATAACAAAACTTTTAACCCACTTTTCGTATTCTTCACGTGATTTATAGGCACAACTCATATGATTAAATACTTCTAAATATTCTTCATAACCTAATTTAGCATATTTTGATATTACACTATCAATTTCGGGTACTGTAAAACCACCGAATTGTTGTGAACTAGCACTTAATATAATATCACTTATTATATTTAAGGCAGTTTCTAAATGTTTAGGTTCAGTATTTTGTACACCGTTTTGGTTAAAACCACCTTTTAATAAATTCTTCATATCAAATAAGCAACAATTAATACTACCGAATAAATCGTCTGTTGCGTCATGATTATGGATATACCCGTCTTTATGGGCTATTGAATATTCCTTTGGAAATTCATAGTCAAGGCAAATATGCTTTGATATTATCCCAGACACTAATTCTTTTTTAGTTGAATTTAAACTACTGTTTTTATTGGCGTTTTCTTTATTGCCATTTTCTAAAAGTGCTTCTACATCAGACACTATATTACTAAAGGTTTTATTAAATCTTTCTTTATAACCTCTGTACTCTTTGTATTCATTTGCTACGCTAGGGTCTACCTTTTGTATTTCTTGAATAACTAAAGTATGCAAGTCTCCTACGGGTACGCAATCTTTATCTTGTATTTTCTCATATACTCCATTGGATATTGTTTCTAAAACATCAATAGGCAGTTTCTTATTAAGTCGACTACTTGCTAAATCAACCGCTCTGTATATTTTTTCTGGCATAAATTCTTCTATTCGCCTGTTGTCTTTTTTTATAATTTTAACCATTTGCAAACACCTCTTACTGATTTTAAAATAAGGCTAGATTATTTACTAGCCGATAATTTAAGTTTATCCATTTTAAAAATATTTATCAAGTTTGTTATCCTTTTGTTTTTTGATTAAGGTGTAGCGCAAATCTTTATACGCCGTCAATATACATTTAGCACAGTATGGTTTTAATCACTTTATCTAATGACCTTTTGTTTAAATTTGTGCATAAAATAAAGTAGAAATACTTATATTTAATATTTCTACTTTAAATCACGTTATTTAGTTATAGGTATAACCTGTAATATAGGGTCATTTGGGTTTTGTTCTTGTAATTTTTGAATATTTGTTACTGTTACATTTGGTATAATATCTAAACAAAGTCCATTATCTCTTATGGCTTCGTCCTCAAATATAATATCAAATAATATAATAACTTCATTATTAACTTTATATAAGCCTATAACAACTAATTGACTTTTTGCTAAAAACTTTAAATTTATAGGTGATACTAATAAATTACTATTTAGTATATTAGAAGTTTGTAACATGGCATTTTCGTACGCAGTATGCTGAACTTCCATTTCATACTCTATCAACGTTCTTTTACTATCTTTATAACTATCACCAAAGAAAAACATTTCATTAGTAGTAGCTGACCTAAATATAGGTAATACACTTAAAACGCCTTTAACTCTATCTGATACTTTATTATCTCTTAGTTCAACTAAATTAGTTTCTCCTAAACTTACATTTGTATTAAGACCTTCTTTTAGACTTCTGAATGTATCTAAAGTTAATACATGAAATAACTTCTTATTTTCCACCTTCATTCTCCTTTCTTTTCTTTGCTATGGATAAACCTCTTTCGCAACCCATACAAGTCTCTCCGCAGGGCATTACACGATATAATGCAAAAGGTACGTGTTTTATTAAAAGGTCTCCGCATTTCTTAGCAAGTTCTCTTATCTCCCATTGGGCGTTAGTACAATTTCTTAAAGCATAAAATTTTCTAAAATTGTTTAAGTCCATAGTCATTATAATGTTACTTGTACAGGCGTTACTTAATACATATCTTGCGTCCTCTTGTACTGACTTCTTTATTTTATTATATTCTTTAGGATATAGTTTCTTATATGCTTGTACAATACCTTTAGTAGTATCCATTAAATAATTAGATAATTCACTTTGTACCTCTTGTTTTTGTTCTTTGGTCATACTGTTAATTATTTCATCAGCTATGCCTATTTCTAATAACTTATCGTAATTTTCAGCGTCTTGTTCCATAGTTTTCAAAAATAAGTCTTTGGCTAAAGGACTGTTTTTAAATCTAGGAGGTAGAACAAACTGAAAACTACTAAAGTCTACATACCTTTGTGATTGTTGATTAAATTTACCTGTTCTGTGTCTAACTAATTGGTGTGTTAAGGCTCTTGATACTCCACTAAATGAGAACGTAAAGCTAACGTGTTCCAATGGGGAAGTATGGGGTGGGTCAGCACTCATAGGTTTTATTATAAAGTTAATCATTTTTATATAATCTGGTACATTTATTTCTTCGCCATTTTCTATTGTTGTTCTTTGGGGTATTTTTATATCGTCATAATTTCCTTTAGCATAGCAAATCTTATATGCCTTATATATGGTTTCTATTGGTTTTGGCGTTATATTTACTAATTTTACTTCTTGTATTGCTTCTTTTAAATTATATTCTGACATCTATTTATTCTCTCCTTATATTAAAAGGAGGGCAAGTATGCCCTCTCTTGTATTTTAATAATTTAATTAGTTTTCTTCAATTTTCTTTCCGCTAACTTGACAGTAGTATTCTTTACCATCTTCACTAACTGCTAAATGACCACAACAACATAACTCATCATTTACATAGTATGCTTCGTCCATATCGTGCATATCTCCTTCATCATCAGTTAGTCTTTGGTACATTTCAATAAGCATTTCTTCCTTTTCTTCTGATGATAGGTTTTTATCATATCCTTCGGAAGGTAAGTAAAAACTTTCTAGGGCTTCGTCTATTTCTTCTGGTGAATAAGAACCGTCTTTAATCATATCCTTTACTTGTTCTTTTACTTCTTCAAGTGCTTCCTTTCTTACTTGTGTATCACATGATAATAAGAACTCTCTTTCATTTACTTCTGGATCCGGCTCTTGTTCTTTTGTTTCTTCTTGTGGTTCATTTTGAGGTTCTTCTTCCTCTTCTTCTTCGTCATCATCTTCAAAAGATAATAAACCTTTATCAATAGCTTCAACAACTTTATCTAATAATGCTTGTCTTTTACCTTTAGGAGATATACCAACTGATACTAAAATATCTGCTATTTCTGTATCTGAATATTCCTCTAGCATTTCTGCTACTTCATCAGCTTTAGTTCTTTCTGGCTCATATTCCTCTTCTGTTTCTGTATCTTGTACAGTTTCAACAGTAGGCTCTTTTGCTTCTACGGGTTCTTCCTTTTTAGCTTCTTTAGTAGGTGTAGGTGCTTCTTCACCACTTAATCTAGCAATTATATCTTTTTTAGAACCTGTTGCTTTTATTCCTCTTTCTTTTGCTAAGTTTCTTAATTCATTGTAAGATAAACTTTCTAAATCAATGTTTCCTTCTGTTTCTTCAACCTCTGTTGGTTGTTTTACTTCTTTAATTGGTGCTTTTTCTTCTTTAGCAACTTTCTTTTCCTCTTTTTTAGTAACTAAAGGCTTTGCTTCTTCTTGCTTATCATTTAAGATAATACCTTCTGAAATTCTTATTAGGCTTTCACCTAAGTTTCTTAATTCTTGTTTTAATATTGTTTCATTAATTGTCATTTCTAATGACCTCCTTCTTTTATTTTGCTTTGTTAAGTATATTATATAGTTTGATTAACAGTACTGTAAAGGCTCTGTTAATCATTAACTATTGCAGTAATCATATTACAACAATCCTCTATTTTTTGTAAAGTCGCTCCTACTATCAATAATTCTGAATTGATTAGTTTGAGTTCCTCTGGGTCGTCTTGATATGCTAGTAATTGTTTCTTTCCCATAGGTACAAATTGGGCTAATTGATTATATTGAAATCTTAGTACCTTTCTAAATTGTTTTAGTTCTTCGTGCTTATGCTTTTTTAATTCTTCTAAAATATCTTCGGGTTTCATGTTTAAAAAATTATCTATATTTAGCACCATATTTTAATACAACTCCTTCTCCTAGTTCTTTATTTATTTTAATAAGTACAAATGTGGAACAAAAATAACATAATGATATAATTGGTGAAATTCCTAAATTTAATACTCCAAAAATAAGGGCAAATACCACAGAAATTAAAGATAAGAACCACGGAATTACATATATAATAAAATCTATAATGCTTATAAGGGTTTTATAGGCTTTTATTACTATATATTTAACATCTAGCCCTAGTCTATAAAGTTTGCTATTTTCATTATAATTCATTCTGTAAATCTCCTTCACTTAATAAATTTATTTTTCTTGCTTTTTGCGTATACGTATTATAAATTGAGTAAAAAGTAGGAGAGTGCATTACTCCCTTAACTCTTTTAAAACCTTTTTGATAATTGTACTGGAAATGGTGCGTTGCTTCATGCAAAGCGGTCATCAATAAAATACTATAATCACGAAATTCCCCATTTTCTTCTTTAGCATATATAACTACTTCTCTTTTACGTGGATTGTACAAACCATTGTAACACTTACTATAACCTTTTATATTTAGGTTAAAATCTGTTGGTACTCCAATAGTTGTTAAATCTTCAATTAGTAGTCTTTTTAGTTTTATTTCATTCATATAAATATTCCTTTCTGTTTTAAATCTCTCGCCCATTACTAAATACAACTACAATTATAATATTACTAAATATTAGTGTAAAGGAAGTGCCTTCTTTGTTTCTTCGGCTCTTTTCTCCCAGTAAGTTTTATATCTAAAAGTAGGTATATTAATATACTCTTCTAGTTCTGAATTTAGTCCTCCATATATAATAAGTGCTTTTGGTTCTAAAACTTTTAGCATTTCAATAAAACCTAGTTTATAAGCTTCTTTAGTCGATTTTTTCTTAGAACCCATACCACTTATGGCTACTACTGAATGTTTTGGTATTCCTAAGAAACAGAAATCAAAACTTTCTTCGTCTCCCCATGTTACTGTTGGTATAACTTTAATGCCTTTTTCTGACCAATAACAATCACACCACCTATTACGGTAAATATTCCATATTTGAATTACTCTAGGATAATTAGTAAATAGACTAAAATCTGGTGATAACACCATTTCATACTTCTTTATCTTATCTAGCGTTTTTATTGGTCTATTCCATACTGGCTCAAATTTATAATCGTCCTCAAAGAAGTGTAAGGCGTTATCTGAACCTTTATTTTTATTACCATAGGCTATTAGGTCTTTGGGTGGTTTAAAACCTTCTAATTCAATTCTAGGCACATTTGGTATACCATATTTATTATTAGAAGGATATATTAAAGCTAAATTCAAACTATCATAATTACCGGGCGTTTTAGCCCACTTCAAATTTTCATTCATTTTCCTCTTCCTCTTTTTCTTCTGTATTAGTTAAATCAATAAAAAATTCTTCTTCCATGATACTAGCCTCCTTTATTTTTCTATTCCTACATAAAAAACTCGTTGTTGTTTATCATACTCTAAATAAATTACTATGTCCTCATCATTAGTATTATAGTAATCAAGGGTATCATTTTTACTACCCTTGATACTTCTTACATATCTACAAAAAGACTTTATATATTCTTTTTCTACCTTAGTGTGAATTGCCACATTCAATTCTATAAGTTTCCTTATAACACTAGGTATATTCAAACATTCATATTTTTTCATTTTAAACCTCTTTAATGTGATGTAAAATAATTTATTACTTTATTACATTTATAACTATCTTTTATTATGGATAATAACCTATTATTTAATACTTTATTAGTATCGTATATTTCTTTAGTTATAACTAAAGCCTTGTTGTTATTAGCATTAATATAATCTAAAGTGCCTTTATTATTTTTAATAACGTCTCTAGCAGTTACTACATAAATTTTATATTTAGGTTTAGTGTACTGGAATATTTCTACCTTCTGTATAAGACTATTTACATATCTAGCCTTAAAAATGTTATCACATATATAATATACATTAGAACTTTCAGCAAAGTCCTCACAACAAAAAATTTCGTTCATTAAGTCACTTATACATTTTTCTGTTAAACCCAATTCATAAAGTTTTTGTACTATCATTTAAATCACTCCCTCTTTTATTTTTTATTTCTGTTTTGATACTCTAACATCATTTTAGTAAATTGTGCTTTGGTTAACTTATTAGTTGTCTTTTTCCTTATTGGTGCAACTTTTGGCTTAGTATAGTCAACTTGTTTTCTTTTAATTTTATATTGTTTAGGTAATTTTGTTAAGGCAGTAGTTTTACGTACCTTCTTACTTACAGTCCTAAATCTTCTATACTTCATTGATGATAGCTTACGATTAGTGCTTAACTTACCTTTTGAGTAGTCAAAAAAGGTGTGTTTAGTATTAGGCGTTGCTGAATTATAAGCTACTAAAGTTTTGCTATTATCTCTTCCGTTATGGTTTGAATAAACAATGTGTACATTATACCCTTGCTTTTTAAGACCATTAACTAAACTTTTAGTCGCGGTGCTTGAAGTTAAAGGCATACTCAAAATGTAAGATTTTTTATTCTTTCCTAAAGCATTAAGAGTTTTCTTATAAACGTCTACCGCTTCTCTTTGAACTTTCTTTCTTGCTTCTTCTTTTGAAAAACCTCTACGTACTAAATTTTTGTATTCGGGTAACTTACTAATAAAATCTTTAGGGCTTATTTGCGCTATTTTTCTGTATTTAGATTGAACCTCTCTAGTAGCATACTTAATACTCTCGGGGCTATTCCCTGTAACTAAAATAGCTTCTTGAGTTGCTTTCTTGTTAGAACTTGTTTGCCTCATAATAGATTTTATTATTCTATTATGTACCTTCTCTCTTTCTTTAGAATACTTACCATTCTTAGTGTAAATTTCTTGCGTATCCTTATTAGGGTTTTTTCTTAGTATAGTTGTTGTACTTGGTTTGTATTGAGTGGTTGAACTTCCCCCTCTTCCTCCCATTACAATCACCTCCATAATATTTTTATAAAACAAAACACCATACCAAAATACAAGTATAAACTTATATATGATATGGTGTATTGCCAAAAGGTGGTTTAAATAATAGCTTATCCTGTATCAGCTATTAGTTACTAATAAATAATATAAAAGCACTTGTTAAATATCAACAAGTTAAGAGGTCATTTCCAATGACACTTTAAGTATAATAAATATCCAAAGTATTGTCAACAAAGCAAAGAAAAGAACCTAGCCCTTTTACAGACTAAGTTCTTCTCCACTCACCGATTAAAATTTTGGAATTTTAGTGTCAACAAAAGTTTAAATAAAACTAATAATAAAAAATTTAATATACATAAAAGTTTTTAAATGTGTAAATGAAAAATCAACCGAGAAGTACAGGAATTGAACCTATGACCTTTATTGCTAAAGTACATTTCCACTCTGTCAACTTCTCATGTACTCTAGGCGTTACCCTAGAGTTAAAATATTCAAAGTTGGTATAAAAGATAAATAGTATAACTTAGAAATTTAGTTAATTTATATTTCTATACTATAATATACCTTATTGTCCTCTACTGTCAAGGAAACTAAGTCTAAAGATATTCCTTTTCTTTTAAATTTATTTATCTTGTAATACTTAGAATAATATTCACTCTTTTTAAAGTACTTGCTATGACCATAAACTAAATACCCGTTTTCAAATACTAAAATATGGTCAATAACTAAATTTTTATCCTCTATGGCTTTTAGTCGTTCTAAAGATTGTTTATCATCAACAACTATACACCCTTTTCTACACGCGTATTTATCTTTGCTTTCTAGTCCGAATACTGTAAAAACTAATAAGGCACTAAAACCATATATAATTAATTTATCCATGATTTTAACCTTCTTTCTAAATTCGCGTTTATCTTTTGAATACTCATAACTAAATTCCCTCTTTCTGCATAAATATTAATTACAAGCTAAATTATACTTTAGCCAAAATTTATAATCAAGAAGTTAACAATTTAGTTACAAAAGAGTAGTCTTTCCGAGCGGAGCGTAGCGAAGCGAAGGAGGAAAACCATTTTCAAAAAAAGTGACCTATTAATATATATAAATAATTAATAATATTATATAATATATATAATATTTAATATATTATAGTCAAAATTTCCGATTTGTCAAGGACGAACCTGTAAATTTTTTGTTAATAGTATTTCCGCAAATAAAAAAGAGTGCTTATATGCACTCTCTTATTTTTCTGTTTTTATAATATTTATAGTATCTTTCAATGGTTCTAGGTTTTACGACTTTTGCACTTCTTTGGTTTGGTCTAAATACTAAATAAACATTGTATAGGTCGTCTGTATCATCATAGAACGCGTATTCAATTTGTGCTTTAGTAACAAATTCTACACTTTGATGGTTTTCTTTAGTCATCACATACACGTTAAAATTTATATAGTACATTTCACTTTTTAAGTCGTATTTAATAACTAAGTCTTTAGTGTTAACATTCTTAAAGTTACTCTTAAATTGACGTTGTAGTCTTTCTGGTAATTCTTCAAAAGTTAATTCTTTAAACTCTCTCTTGTTTTCATTTACTCTCTTTGCTTTCATGTTTAACAACTCACTTTCATATTATTTAATTTTCAACTAGATTATATCATTTCATAAATCTTCATACAACGGGCTTAATTGACTATCTAAAGGTCATTATAGGGCGTTCTAAAACAATATAACAATTTTAGGGCTTACTAACTCATGTTAATTACTAGGGCTATCTTATGCTTAAAATTAAAAATTTAGCGTATAGGAGCGTTTTTAAACTCTTATAGGATAAATTAGTCACTTAGGGTATCTTTTTGGCTTAGAATTGATTTTAGGGCTTCATTCATCATACCACTTTTGGGCTATCCTTATTTTTCCTAGAAATTTTGGGGTGGGGCTTTCTTCTCCTTGCTCTATCCGATTAAGGGGAGGGGTGCGTTCATATGTCCATTATAGTCCAAAGGGTCGTCCATGCTTATGGTACTTGGCACGGTCATATCCCGATATAGAAAAATTCGTTTAAGGGTGGGCGGGTGACCTTTTTGAGTAGGGTGTATACCTTTGTGGGCTTGTGCATATTTATTCATAAACAATGTATAATTATTCGTCAGCTTGACACATGACACTATGAAGTCATATCATCAAACAACAAAACACTTTTGCTTTTAGTTTTCAATCAATGAAACAAATAAAAAATAAATAATAAAAAGTTTTGTTGTTCGTTGTCGCTTCTCTCTCTTCTCTTCTATATAGTCTTATACACTCATCAGTACTTCTATATCATGAGTGACTAACAAACTCTTATATAAAGTTCTAACGCTTTATAACAATATAACAAAACACTTATTATTGTTGTGTACAATAGTCTTTATATAATCTTTAGATAAACAAGGCTTATATAGAAGGGCTATTATATAGGGCTTATATTAAGGGGGCTATATAAGGGGCTACTATATAGGGGCTATATAGGAGGACTATATATAAGGGCGTTATATAGAGGGCTAAATATAACCGCTTTATATAAAGGGGGCTATCCTTATTTAAATAGGGTCTAAATATAAAGCGGTTTTAACAAGGTACTATTCAGAATTTAAGTTCGTCTATTTTAGCTTCTTCCCTTTTAATGATAATTGGTTGACCAATTTTTTGAACTCTTCTAACCTTTCTAATGGGAAGTTAATTCCTTTCTTGGTCATTCCCGTATACTTCTCTGTGTCCACAAAAGTTCTTATGTCGATATTGGTTTCTCCCAAAGAATTTTCCACAACACTAAAAACTAACTTAGTGGTGTCGTCCAATTTTAATTCTAAAGGTTTTATTTTGTCTGAATAAGATATTTCCGTTTCTCTCTTTTTAATAGTTATAGGTTTGATTTGTTGTTTTACTTTTGGCATAAAATCACTTCCTCTTTTATTTATATGATTAGAGACGCTCAAGGCGTCTCTATTATCTAAAACATTATTACTTGTTCACGTACTACTTTAGATACGTTTGTAATATCAATTCTTCTTAACTCTGAATAATCAATACTGCTTAATAAGTCTAAGCATTGTACACTTAAATAAGCGTTATCTAAAAGTATTAATGTATAGTTCATTTCTTGTACGCTCATTTCATTATTAGCGACACATTGTAGTAAAGTTTCTATATCTTTTAATATAGGGTCATTATTCATTTTAGTGCTTCTCTTTTTAGCGTTTACGCTTAATGCTTTCTTTTTGTTTAATTTGTTTGTTCTTTCTACTGTTTTAATCATCTTTAACACACTCTCTTTCTTTTCTTTTAAATTATTTCTCCCAACTTTTCTTCTACTAAATTTGCTAGTTGGTAGTAATTAAGTTCAACTAAATTCTTAGCGTTCTTCTTTAATAAGTACTGGCATTTTGCTATTGGGTTTGTGTAACAAGTTCTATTCATGTAAATTTTATTTTCTATCTTGTAAGCTATACAAGTATTATCATAAACTAACTTGTTGAACTCTATTCTTAAATGGTCATTACTTAATGAAGTCTCATTCTCTAAGAACTTTTTAATTATTGCTTCGTTGTTCATTTAATCACTTCTTTTCTTTTGGTTTGTTGTTTGGTTTGTTGTTATCTTGTTTACAACTAGATTATAACATTTTACAAATCTTCACACAATAGCTTACATAAACGCGTTAGTCGTCTATGTAAGCATTGTTTATATTATAAAAGAGTGTATTAATAAGTAGCTTGTTAAACTACTCTATAAAGCTATAAGCGTTCTTATAGGCTCATAGGCTTTATATAACGCTTATAACTCTAACAGTAGTCTAAATGGACTAAATAGTCTTTTCACTTCTTAAAGCTTCACTATTAGCTTTAATAGTAAGTAGTTCGGACATATTATCTATATTACTTCTTAGAATAACAGAGTAGAACTCTGGGAAGCTATATGAAGCTGAACAAACTTTTCTTGTCTCTTCAAACGCGTTTTTAAAAGTATCAAAGTCTTTTTTGATATTCTCTTCATTGATGATATTACTAATAACTTCGGTCATTATAGTGTAGTTCTTTAGTTCTGGTATACTATATCTTACATAAGTTGAAATTAACATATTTAATGAACATATAGCCATAGTTTCTTGTGTCTCTTCTTGGTTATTAACATAGTCTAAAGATAGTTTATCCCCGTCATTTAAAACAGAAGCACCACATAACATATTTAGTAGTTCAATCTTTTTGTTTTCAATTTCTCCTATTAATTCATAAGCTTTTCTTAATTCTTCTTTTTTCATTTTTAACACTCTCCACATTTCATTTTATTTGAAGCTAATTGCTTCATGAAGGGTACTAAGTTCAGTACCCTCTAGCAACAATTAGTCTTTATAGTGTAGCACCATAAGTATCATATACAAAGTCCTTTAATTCTTGTTCGCTCATTTCTTTAATGTTATCACTAAAACGGCGTATAGTGTTTTGGTTTCTGCTGGTAGTCGCACTATATTTGTAGATCGGAAGAGCACACGTCTGAACTCCA
>ERZ1463033.8-NODE-8-length-35434-cov-8.680828_pt1 | contig 35434 bp, 34 predicted proteins | sample MGYA00564481_ERZ1463033 | MGnify/ENA primary metagenome ERZ1463033 (study PRJEB39244, sample SAMEA3635150) | Helicobacter pylori | study: EMG produced TPA metagenomics assembly of PRJEB11511 data set (Assembly of a 5300-year-old Helicobacter pylori...
TTTATAGTCATCAAATATTGTTTCTCCTATTTTACTTGAATAACCTTCTATATCCTTCTCTGTGTCCTTACTTATACTAATTTCAGATAAATCTAATAATCCATGTGTCGCTGATTTTAAAATAGATGGAACACCTTTTTTTAATATCTTAGAACCAATTTTAAATAACTTTGAATCCTTAAATTTAGCACCATTTTCACTAATTAATTCATCTGACATTAAACTAATTAACGGTACTAAAGGATCTAGACTATCATCATTTTCCCATGCATTAAAATAAATCGGTTTGAAATCAGTATCATTTTTTAAATGAGTTTCCCACATTTTAATAAAAGTAGTTTTGCCAGTCCCCCAAGATGAATCAATAGATAAAACTAAACTAGAATCATATGTATGTAATACAGTCATTAAATTATTAATAAAATCTTCTCTATGAAATTTATCATTTATAAAAGGTTCATCTTCTGGTATTTCTATGCCTTTGTATATTCTCATCTTTATCCACCCTTCCTAACCATTCAATGTTAATTATTTTACACATGTGTTATTGTATCATAAATTGGTAATGTTTTAGGAAACAAAAAATTTTATTTTAAACTAAAATAAATAGTTCGAATTTTGAACTTGGGTTCACACATCTGTTAATATCCTAAATAAATATTTCTTACAAATGTAATAACTAATAAGCATAGTAATAAAATACCTTCATTTAAATATTATATTTAGATTTCAAAATATTTTTATTTTATACCATTTATGTAATAGGTATCAATTATATCTCCATTCGCTCTACGTTTATATATTAAAGGTACCTTTAACTCTTAAATCCCTTTTAGTTGTTACACCATTTTCATTGCAAGTTGCAACTAAATAAAAATGTCCTTTTACAGAACTTGCCGTTAATTTTGTGCTTATGCTAGTTACACTAACTAAATTACTTATTATTTCTTGTGGAGTAATTAATGAATTTAATTCAGATTGTTCCAAACTAAATGTAAAGTTGAAACCTACAACATCTACATTATTTTGGTCTTGCATTTTATAGGATTTTACTGCCTCAGTATTAATATAATTTATGTTACTCCCTTGGGATGCTACTATATTATATGTTATTATTGGCACGACAATAGAATGAGTTATAGTTATATTAAGTATTACTTCCTCGTCATTATAATTAATTACAATAGTTGTAGCCCCTTCTTTTAATCCAGTAACTAAACCCTCAAAATCTACTTTACAAATAGTATTATCTGTAACATTGTAATTTAATATAGGCGAAGTGACTATCATATTATTATTCCTACAAACTGCTATAATCTGAAATTTTTTACTTTGTTCTATACTTATAATATTAGTAGGTAATTTAATAGTAGAACCATCTCCAATGGGTGTAGTAATTGCAGGAGTTTTTTTGTTAAATGCTAGTCCTGTAGTAAAATCATCTTCTGCTATCTTTAAGTCCCTTTGTAATTTAATATAAATAATTCCTTGTTCCTCAAAAATTACACTACTCACATTATCAATTCCCAAAGTTTTCCACGTCCCACCATTCAATACAAATCTTGTAGCAGAATCAAATTCAGTGATATATTTAATTACATCAATCATAGAATAGCCGACGGTACATATAATTTGATTATCCTCAGTATTGAAATATCTACCTTCTGCTATGAAAATTGTGCCTTTGTCTACAATGGAAGGAATGGAAATTACTCTATCTACTCCATCAATAACAGCTTTATATCTTAATATATTATTGCATTTCCTCATAATAGCCTTATAAATAGTATTGGTTTTAACTACTTCTGATATTATAATCCATTTAGAACCTTGAAATATAACAATATCACCTGTTCTATATGCTACTATTGTTTTTATTTTCTTATAATCTATCGTTTTATCTTTCTGATTAGAAATTAAAGCTTGAACATCTATATCATTAATTATTATTTTCTGTCCCATATTATTTAATAAGTATACAAAGTTAGAATCATCGTTAAATATATTCATATCTGCATCAGCTCCTTAATTAGTGAACATATATACAAAGTTAGAACCACTATCATCATTGGAAACAACATCATCATTTGGTATCTGACGTATTTTCTTTTCTAATTGGTCAATTCTATTTTGTAGATTTTCAGCGAAGTTACTTATTGAAATATCATCATTTTTATAATTTTTCATTGTACTTGGACTATTTGCAATATCCTCTAATATTGATAAAGCTGTCTTATATATTTGTTTCTTATTTGTAGAGGAAGTTGGAATATATGCATCCGTTGATATTAGAGTATTTTCCTCTAAGTATATTAATAAATTAGAATCACAAATTTCAACTCCATCTGTAGCCATTTTAAGTCTTTCTATGTTAGTCATTAATAACACCTTCCTTTATATTTACTAAAGAATATTTATTTCCTAGTTCGTGTAATTCGTCTATAAACTTATCTACTTGTTTATGAGTTATATTTGAATTATTTATTATTAAATTTATAACCGTATGTGATTCTGAATCATTTGTTAAAATTAAGTTTGTATTTTCCATTGTTATTTATCATTCCTTTCTTATTTTACTTAATTACTGGGAATATTTATGATTGTCACTGAAATTTTATGATATAATATTTAAGAAACATTTTATAATTTTTATCTAAGGGGAGTACATATGGAGAAAAGTGATTATTTGATATCAGTCATCAATTTTTTAGGTGACACATCAGGAAGTGTACCATTTGTCGGTGGCTTAATAACAGCAATAAAGAATACTGGTATTGATATTTTAAAAAGAAAAAGAGAAGAAAAAGTTATAAAAGCCCTTAGTGAACTCAAAGATAAAATCGAAGATATTGAAGAAAAATTTGAGGAACTAAAGAATAATGAACAATTCCTAATACATTTTTATAAATCATTATCCAGCATTGGAAATACATACGATGAGAATGAATCTAGATTATATGTAAATTTTATATCAGAATATTTAAATAGGGACTATAACGATGAAGAAATGATTTTAGTCTTTGATGTAATTTCAAATCTTAACCCTTTGAGTTGGCGAGTATTGACTAAAATACATACTGACAATGAAACAAGTTGGTTCAACTCTCTTTTATATTACGATAAATTCAAATACAACGAGAAGACAAAACTAGGTATAAGCTATGGAGATATTGATTATAAGATACATCAAACATTATCTAATTTAATAAGATATGGTGTATTACAGGAAAAGCATAATATGCTTTTTGATGGTAATGATTCAGGTTATATTGAAGATATAAGAGTAGGTGAACTCGGAAGTCATATTATTCAATTATTATCAAAATAACCTTATATCTATATTAAAGTATTTAAGTCAATTATGTCGGGGATATCTGAGTTAAGTGATTTAAATGAAAGAGATTACATCTGGAGGCTAACAATGAAAAATACATACCAAAATAGTTTCGAAATTAACTTAGGACATCACTTTATTCTACCTAGTTTAAGTCTAGGACTAGAACCAATTCCTAAATTATTAAATCTACAAGAAGTAGAATTAAGAAACCTGATATATTCTGGTTTAGTTGATATTTTTTCGAAATACACTATAACATCAGATAATGAGGAATCAACCATATCTGTCGATTGGGGTAATCTCTTAGATAATAGGGAAGATTCTAATGTTTTATCAATAGATATAAAACTAAATACAGATAGAGATATAAATCCAAATGCTAGAAAACACTATCTGTCATATTATATAGAAGTGTTTTTTTATGAACTATTTATGATATTCAATCTATCAATACCAGGTAGTATTTCTCTTTTCCAAACATATTTCGTAGATAATAAGTGTAAAACAAAATTTACTATAGGTAATTCTTGCTTTTCCAACTCTTTAGAATGGAGTAATAAAATTGGTTGGCCTAAAATAGCATATATACCTATTAAAGATGTTGCAACATGGTACAAAAGCTTAAATATAGGTATTAGACAAATATCAAAAAATGATTTGGAAAGAGTCATATTTTCATTGTTGCATGTTTGCAGTGACGAACTATCAAGCCCAAGTGGACTAATTTGGCTGGCTCACTCCCTAGAATCACTTTTTGAATCTCCTAAAAGCTCAATAGCCACAACTATGATAAAAAGAGCCTTTAAAATCTTAGGAGAACCAGAAGAAAATTCAAAAATGATTAGGAAGATGTTTCTTCACTTTTATGATTTGAGAAGTAGATATGTTCACGGTGAATTTAATATACATCATCCATCTTTTAATAATATTTTAGATGATAGCATTGATGATTATTATGATCAAATTACACCATCATATTCAATTGGATTTTCTATTGTACTTGCATGTTTACAAATATTGATATTAAATAATTGGAAAGGATTTAAATTTCTAGAAGAGTTTGAAGGAATAAATTGTCTAATTGTTAATAATGAAATCGTGAATTTATAACACGCGTAAAATACTGTAACAACGCTAGGGTTTAGAAATCATTTAGGGGTAAAGTATTCTATTTTAATATATATTTCGACAATAAAAGGATAAAAAAATAACACCTTTTCAAGTGTTATTACCATAGATTTACACTATTATAGAAATCTTTTATAACTTCCTTAGTGATGCCAATGTATTTTAATGTTACAGATTGACTTGAATGATTCAACATTTGTTGTAAATATGGTAGCATCATAGGATTACTAGAATTATTAATATACATGTGGTATGCCCATGTCTTTCTTAGTGTGTGCGTACCATAATTACCCTTAATATTTAACTCTTTCAATGTTGTTTTAACAATCTTATGTGCAGACTCAACTGTTAATGCTCCACCCTTTTGACTTCTAAACACATAAGCATCCATGTTAATATCATCATTTATACTATCTAAGTAAACCTTCATACCTTTTTTAGCTGTAGTATTCAATTCAAACTCTCTCTTCTTATCAGTCTTCTCCTCTATTATTGCAACGCTATCAACCATATTACCTTTGTTATCTAATATATCATTCCACTTTAACTTTAGTAAATCTCCTGCTCTTAGTCCTACACTTATTCCAACTGCAAACAACATTAAATCTCTCTTATTCTTCTTACCATCTAAGTATTGCATTAGCTTATTAATGTCTTTTGGATTCTTTATAGGTTCAACTTCTTGAGCTTTATTAATACCTCTACTTGTTTTTTCTCTTTCTAACATATTATAAAACTCCTTTCAATAAATACTAACTTATAAGTTAATTGTATCATTAGTTAGCATTATATTCAATAGGTTTTATTAATATTTATTTAAATACCATTGCAACGTTAGTCATACCAACAGTTAATGCATAATACAATAATGCCAACTTATTGAATTAGTTAGCATTTTATGTTTAGCAATGATTGCAAATATATAATGTCATTAATTAGTTTGAAGTAGTAGGTCATAGTTCTATTGGTCTTTGATACTCATAGTTATTAATACTATTTGATGTTGTTATACTATAATTCGACATGATATCGTCAACGCGAACATTAGTTTAAAAATATGGATTAATATTCGCGTTTTATGAAGTGTATAAAATAAATGCGTAGATACATACATGACCAACCACTCTCCTATCAACACTTCACGTTATATCCTTAACATTATATCTTTATAACTCATCCTATCATACTCATATCATACACACTACATATTAACACACACATTGCTAACTAATAGTTGTTACTATATAATAGGAGTGTAGAAACAATTACACCTAACATGCAATGGCAACTCTATAGCATCTTCTATATTAAATACTTCTCCCCGATGACTGGCACACTCACTACATGTGTTAACATCTAACGTACTATTATATTCTACCTTACCAATACCCATCTCTTTATATCCTAATATAATAGCTTCATTAAATATCCTACTGACTTCATTATCTATTAATTTATCACTAACATTAACACTATCATTAAAATCCTTATCAATAGTCTTATTAATAACCTCAATAGATTTACCTGCAATTAAGTCCCTTTTAATATCTTTCTTAACCTTATTAATAAACTTCTCTTTATTATCCTTATTCCTGATTACATTAGTCTTGCCATTTATTTTACTACTAATAGAATCCTTTATAACCTTATCTTTAAGATGGTCACTATCCGTGATTATCTTCTTATACTTACTAAGTATATCTATACCCTTATAAAAACTATCCTTATATGTTTTATATAATATGTAACCTAACAATGTATCCTCTTGCTTTTTTAAATCATCACCTATCTTTATTAGCTTAGGCTTTAATAGGTTTACTTCCTTAATTACATCCTGTTGAGTAATAACAAACTTATTATCTTTAATATGTTCCAAGTATATCTTACCGATATCTTCCTTTAACATATCTCTATTCTGTTTATACATTAATAATAACTTCTTAAATTCTTTATCATTCTTATAACTTAAGATTAACAAAAACAAAGCAACTAAGTCTTCACTCAATTGCTTATCATTATCTTGTTTACTTTGTTGAGACATTCAACTCACCCTTATTCTTAGTATCAATAGTTGGTTCTGTTGCAACACAATCTAAATTAATTTCATCCTCTTTCATTTCCGCGGTTATCTTTTCCTTTTCACTAACAATATCAGAAGTATAAGGACTTTTAGCTAACATAGTTTCAAAAGATATACTATTAATTTCTCGTAATGTCTTGAGATTTTCTATTACTTCTTTAGAATTCTGTGGTATTTCCATTTGAAACTCACAATCTATATCTCCCTCAACAAATATTTTCTTAGATGCTAACATCTTTCTTATTTGTTCCCATCTTATACAGAATCCATCTAACATATTTTGAGAATCAACTCCAGCTTTTAATATAGCTAATTGATACATCATCCGTATGCTTGTCTCAGATAAATTCGAAACATCCTGAGCATTCATACTTACAGCAGGAACACATGAAGCAATTAATAAATAATTAAATAAAGTATCATGTAGTAATTTCATGCTTTGATAATCAGTTTTATTTTGTTTAAAATCAAATTCGCTGCCTTCCTCTAATTGCATTACATAACCAACAACATCAGAATTTATTGCTCCTTTGCCATCTTTAGTAATGCTTAACTTACTTCCAGTCATAACTGGAATACCTGTTATAAACTTATATAACGCATCTTGATATTTACTCGTTAAACGTTCCATGTTATCTATTATTAATTTCCAATCCTCAACATCACTCTTACCATCTAGTATATTTGTTTTCTTTGGAAGTCTATAAACAATAGGTAAGCCACTATAATTTACATAAGTGCCTATTAGTTTACACTTACCACTTATACTTGAATATTCCTCAACTCTATCATTATAATAAATAGTGTAATATTCAACATAATTACTAGTCATATAATGATTAATGTATGCCACATAATTTCCTGTATCGGTATAACAAGGATAACTGCACTCTGGTAATAATATTTTGCTTTTTATATTATCGTCTTTATCAAAGTACAAATACTCGAATGTTTGACCACAACTTTTCATATTTTCATATAATTTTGTATCAATTCTTTTAAACCTACCCTTTTTATAAACATTCTGAAATTCTTTTAATGTTTCCTCATCATCTCCACATATTAATGTTACTGGATTTTTCATTAAGAAACTTACATTATGGTCTAATAAAATACTAGCAAAATTTAATTTTATATTAGTAGGCTCTACCCATCTACCATCTATTAATAACCTTTGATTATCATTTTTTCTATGTCCATCTAAATATTCTTTTATTTCTACTACCTTATTAATTCTATCTTTATGTTGTTGCTGACACACTTCACTAATAAACCAATTGTCAGCAACATTACTATAATATTCTTTTATGTATTCTTCTAAATTCAAGTAATATCACTCCTTCCTATAAATAACTTTTGCTCTGTATCATATTCATTACAGCTAATCCCAAACCAATAACTAGATCATCGTGTAAAGTTTCACCTCTCTGATTACCCATCTTCCCATTTTTTTCTACATATGTATTCAATTGATTTAATGTTTCTATTTCATTAACACATATCATACCCATTTCAAAATACTCCTTTAAGTCTGATATTAGTTTACTTTTAGTTCCCTCCATAGTAGTCCAACCTGCACTTAATTTAACTTTACCCGTAACTTTATCAAATCTTTTACTTTTAAGAATCTGTATATATCCCTTTTGCTTTAATCTAACCAACAAATCTGACCCAGTTCCCCCGTTAGTATTGATTTCTATATTCAGCATCATATAATTAAAATACATTCCTATCTCATAGCAAATATCTACAAATTTATATATAGGTATGTCATTTCTATTAAATGTAGCAACTTGTTCTCCATTAGAATCTAGAATTTGAATTGTTTGACCATCCCTGTTCCCTCCGATTCCCATACTGGTATCAATTCCTGCCCAATAGACCATTTGTTTATCAAAAGTTTTATAAATATTAAAGCCTTTTTCCTTTCCATAATATCTTGTGAGCAATGGAGGAAGAGGTTCATTTTCATTAACTTCTTTAAAACTTAGTTCTTTAATATTTTCAGCAGTAATATAATTAACTCTTTGTAATATAATCTCTTGGTCGAATACATTGTCTACTGAGTTTCCTGCAAAAGCCTCCTGTGGTGTGCTAGGATGTTCATTATAAAATTTATTTAATTTCATATCTAATAGTTTCCATTTTCTCCACATGAGCTGTTTCAGCGTAGCTTTTTTCTTATATAAATCTAATTCATATGGGTCTAATTCTTTCTCTTGTAATCTAACTCCATGGTTACCGCTCTTATACCAAGTTTCAGCCATTATATATTCAGAACTATAGAGTTCTTTATTATCGTACCAAGGGAAAAACACTAATTTGTATTTACTGTTGCCATTTATTGCACCCATACATAATTTATAAAAATAATCTCCTGTGCCATTTTTAGCAGTGGACTCTATTATTATTCTACTTTCATTATTTTTTGATAACAAAGGCTCTAGTGAAACAACTGCATCCTCTTGTGTACTAGAATTCCATATGCCAAACTCTGTCAGCATAATTATTTGAGCAGTTTCTCCTCTTAATAAGTCTTTCGTTCCTGCGACTCCGAATATAACTCTTGCCCCATTACTTAGTTTAAATTCTATATCATTATCCCTTAATGTATCTAATCTATGAGGTTTTTCTATGCTGTTGTATTGTCTTTTAAATTTATTAGCTACTGCATTTCGTGCCTTCTCTTCATAAGAAACTATAAGACACGTTATTTCAGGTGTTATAAGCATATTTCTAATAATGTAATTGATACAATATTCCGAAATACCAATTTGTCTACATTTTAAACAAACTACAAACTTATTTTTATTAACAGTATCATTCATTATTTCTTGTTCACCATTTAGAACAAATTTCACTTTTTTATTATTAACATCAAGTATTTTCGTCATATTTTTAGAAAACAGTCTGCTATCACTAAAAATTTCATTTATCTGTTCTTGAGCAGTCATTTTAGCCATTTATATTTACACCTCTAATCCATATCATATTTTGGTTCATCATCTGTAGCTTTCGTCTTACTTCTATTAGCTTTATTCAGTGATTCAATTTCTTTTTTAACCGTCTTTAATGTATTGACTGCTTTGTCATCCCCAGACATAGCTTTTTCTAGATAAGTATCATAAAGTTTATAAAAATCTTGATTCATTTTGAACTTATAGTATTCTTGCATTAATCCTTGGAATTCTTCTGTACTTTCCCACATTTTTAATGTTTTAAGGCTCTTTTCTCCTGTATTTTGTTTTCCTTTTACTTTTTTGCTGAGATATTTAGTTGTAAATTCTTCCTCAGTAAATACTGAAAAATCTGTTAAACTATTATTTAATTTATTTACCCACATAAAATAGTAATAATATCTCTTTCTACTCACTGTAAATTTCTTATATAAATCCGTAAAAAAATTACTTTGCATTTTGTTTGCCATTTATAATCCACTCCTTTTATTGTTTTATTTTATTTATATTTAAAAATTCAATAATCTAAATACTTAAATATAGATAAAAAAAATAGGATAAGAAAATCAATCCTTATCCTAAATTACTATTCTATTTTTTTAGACTTTTTAGAAGGCTTTTCATCTTCTACAATACTAATAGTATCAGCATATCTCTTTAATGTTTCAATCTCATTTTTATCTGTAGTGGAATAATCTCCATTAATGAATTGTATTCCTTCTACAAACATAAATAAGTTCTCTGTCTTAAATTTCATCAGTAAATACCTTCCTATACTAAAACTACTTTTGCACCGGCTTTAGAATTACCAAGGGTAAGGCAACCTTCCCATTTAACCATTTTACTGATACTGTCACCAGTTATAGCTAAATCAATTGCTTGAGCATCTTGTAATACTTTAAGTTCTAAGTAATCAGGGTTAACAACTACTACTGATTTTGCGACACTTAAACTTGGAGTTAACACAAATGTAACGTCACCATACTCACTATGGTATTTATCACAAGTAAAACCTAAAAATAAATCTTTAGCAAAATACTGTGGTGAATAAAATCCATTAACTGCTAATTTATCAGTATCACTAATAAAACAAATCATGGAGTCACTAGTTTGAGCATCATACATTTTTTTAAGCATAGATTCAAAGTCTGCTTTAACTAATACTGAACCAGTAGCAGTGACAATGTTACTTGCATTGATAAGGTTCAATAAACCATTCATTTTTTGTCCTACTGTACTCGTAGCTATTGCTTTAGCACCTAACCATATTCTGTCCTCAGTAGCATATTTTAATAGAGTTAATTTCTTTGAAACTTCTTTAGCCATAAGGTCATCTACACCAACTATAGTTGAAGCTTGTGCAGTATTAGAAACCTTTGCAGTTCCAGTTAGTAATTCTGTTAGGTTAGTTAATAAAGCAGTTGCATCTTGTACATCAGCAGGTGCATCTCCACCCTCTTTGCTTGTAGATATAGCTGTAGTATTTAAAGTTTCTTCATACCAATTTACAATATTTGAAATAGCCTTTACAGATTTAGCATTTTGTAATAAAAATGATAAAAGTGGAGTCCTCTTTGGATTAATTAAAGCTATCTCCTTTGATAAATCTAAACTTTGGAATTGTGCGAAATTATTACTTGTATACATATGTAATTCCTCCTCTTTAAGTCCTATGGACTATTATTGTTTTTGTAATTTTAATATATTTAATATGTAACTTTCTTTAACGTCTGAGTTTAAAGACAATAAAAAAAACTACTAACAAATGTTAATAGTTTACTTATTTCTTACTCATTTTGTGTTTTATCATACTTAATATATCGCCCCTTTGTTCTGCTTTAGCATATGCATCAGCAGTAACTTCATCTTGTGGTATAAACCCATCTTTATGACTAACACTCTTATTTAATGTTTTAGACATTTCAACAATTTTTATTACCATATCTATATCCGCAATGTTTTTAACAAGTCCTGTTTCCATTATAGTTTTTTGAAGTTCTTTATCACTTACTTTTTCCATAATTGTATTTTTAATCTTTTCTGTATTAAGTTGCTCTGACTGTAGTTTATTGGATTCCTCTAATATTCTTAATTTTTCTACCATTTCATCATATTTAGTATCAACTACTGGTTCTTTTTTTTCCTCTTTGACCTCATCAACTTTTTTAATTTCATCTTTTACTATATTTTCAGTTTTAACCTCATCAGCCTTAACGACCTCAATTTTAATTTCAACCTCTTTGTTTTCAACTTCCTGATTATCTACATTTTTAATATCTTCCATCATTATCATTCCTTTCAATTTATATTTATTTATTCCATACCTTAAATATTAAAGTATCTGCATACTCTTCTAATTCAACTTTCCTCTCCTCGGTAATCCTATCATTTTTAATAGGTTCATATGAATTTAATACTGCATCAAGTTTATTTATTAATAAACTTTCTACGTATAATCTTTCATTCTTATCAACATTATCTAAATAGCAATATTCAAAGTGGCTACACTCTAAATCGCTCCATTTTTCTTTAGTTAATTCTAAATGAGACCACCCACCTAAATGCTTATCCATTCTTTGTTTAATATTAAAACTACTTCCTGTATATAAAACTTCTAAACTTTTATTAATAAGAAGATAAACTACATTTCTTTCAAACTGTTTGTAGTAATTCTTTTTATAATTACTGTTATAAGCCATTATATCTTCTTTATTAGCATCATAATAATTTTTATAGTATCCATCTTCTTTAAGTTGTTCTCTTATCTGTCTAATCTTCTCAGGATTATTTGCCTGCCATGCTTTCTGTTGAGCCTGTTCTATTTTCTTATGCTCTATGTAATAATTATGCCTATATTCCTTCTGTTCTTCTACTGTTTTCATAATCTGTTATAACACTTATTTACTTTAATACATTTGACGTTTTCTATTTGACACTATACCTACCTCACTTTCAGTCTTTTTATATTTGTAATTAAATTTATATTGTTATAATTTTTCACCATCCTTTTCGTTAATTTTTATTTTTGGGTATTAAAAAAGACACCCTTTGTAGATGCCTTATGTGAAAAGAAAGTGTATTATTACACCTTCCTGTAAAATCCAGACTTATTAAGTTCCTTTCGAATATCTCCTAGAACGGACTTGGAAATCTCCTTTAAGGTTGGCAATGAGTCTTTATCAATGTTTCCATTAACATTAATCAGATTATCAACATTTAAATGAACTATAGATTCTTGTGATTTACTTGAAAAATCTGGTGTTGCAAAAGTAGGCTTTGAAAATGTTTGAGTTGGAATTGCCTTTACAAAGTTATATAATCCTAAAGCTTGTTTCGCATTGAATGTAACCTCTGAACTATTAGGAGTTCCATGAACATTTGCAAGTCCTGTATAGTCTACTACTCCACCCTCACTAAATGATTTTCTTTCCCCTGTTTTCTGATTATATAAAGCACCATTAGCATCTTTAATATAAAAAATCGTAGCATTAGAGAATAGGTCTTTATATTTATCTGGATTATTATTCAATTCATTTAAACTATAAATTTTCCCATCTACATAAGCGGACATTCTATCAATTGCTTTAATTTGAATTCTTTCATCCTTACTGACATTAGGTTCAAGTCCACCTTCATTAAGAGTCTCAATTTCCCCTGTTTTACCATTATATGTTCTTCCATCACCATCTTTAATATAAAAAGTAGAAGCATTAGCTATAATATCTTGATATTTCTCTGGATTATTATTTAAATCATCTAAACTATAAGATTTACCATCTATATATGCGGACATATCATCTGTTGCTCTAATCCCTGTTCTTTCATCTTTAGTTGTGGTAGAAGAGACACCAAGCATTGCTTGTGCTTTAGCAAGATTATCAAGTAGTTCTGTCTTTATTTTATCTCCTACGGCACTTAATCCCTCTCCCCATTTATCTGTAAAATCAGTCATAAGGTCAGTTAATTTAATGATATTTCCTTCTTCTGTTTTATATTGATTATCAACAAGTGCTTTAGTTGACTCTCTATATATATTTTCATCCTTTAATAGCAATGCATATTTAGTGTCTATTGCTTTGAGTTCTGTATCAGAAGCTTCCTTTGCTTTATCATTTAAATCTTCTGATTCTTTAATCTCTTTATCAATACTAGCAGATTGAGCCTCAGATAAATCAGAAATATTGTTCTTTTGAAGTTCAATATTTCTATTATATTGTTCTTTATCAATAGAAGCTTGAGAAGTTGTTAGTTCGTCTTTTAATTCTGCCCTTCGAGATTTAGAAGCAAGTGAATCATCCATAAGTAAACTATCATACTCTTTCTGCAATGTCATTTTAGCTTTCACTAAATCGTTCATAGTAGAATCATATTCAGTTGACGAATTATCTCTATCTAATTCTTTAAGTTTAACATTGTAAAAATCCGCATAAGCATTTTTTTCATCATTAAGATTATCTATGACAATTTTATGTTCCTTATCACTTAAAGCAACCTTCTCAGCTAATGCTTCTTTTGCTAGTCTTTCTGATTCTTCATAACGTTTCTTAATAGCTTCTCCAATTTTATCTTGTTCAGTTTTAACAAAATCTGTTTCTTCTTTTGCTTTATCTTTTATCTGTTGGATTATATTATTATAGGCTTCTTCATCTGTAGTAATAGTGATTTCTACTGCTACTTGATTACCGTATAAGACTTTTAATCTATCAGTAATAGCTTTTATACCAATAGCTCCTTTTGTAGTAGTATTATCCAGAGTTTTTAATTTCACATTTAAACTTTCTGTTTCATCAATTATTGCTTGTAATTCACCAAGTCTTGCGACTTTTCTATCATTTACAAGAACTAATTCTTTTTCCATTTTCTCTTTAGTATCAATAGTTCCCAATAAACTAATGTTATTTTCTACTTTAGTTGCATCCTCTTGAAATTTAACTAATAATTTGTCATTCTCAGCAAAAATGTCAGCAAAAGATTGTTTTTCTAATGTAGAAATTTCATTATATGCGTCTATAAAACTTGCTTGTAACACCACTACTTGTGCCTTCAACATCTCCACAGTTCGTTCGTCAAACCCACCATTTTTAATAGAATTATTAACTAATTGAATTTTTTGTTGAATCACGATGTATTTATCAGTTAGTGCTTCCATTTGTCCGTTAGATGCTTTAATATACCCTGCACTACCAACTTCAAATTCAGCCATATTAGATTGTGCAAGTTTTATATAATTTTCATAATGAGTAATTCTGTCATCTTTCTCAGATAGACTATTATTAAGTTTATCAATTTTCAAGTTGTCTATTTCTTGTTGTATATCAATCAATCTATCTTTTTGGGATTCAACTTTAGATAATAATGAATCTGCTCCACTATCTATATTAGACTCCCCAGTGGCAGACATTATTGAAGAATTACCCTTACCTCCACTAAAATCTTTCCAGAAATCCGTTACTCCACCTAACCAATCTTTGTTGAAACCCGCATCATTATCTGCTCCTACTGGGCAGTACACCTTTTGTATTCCAGATGGGGTACTTATACCTGCACCTATATACATATTACCTGCTAGTAACTTAGCCATAGCATTAATTCCTGCTTGTATACTAGGGAAAGTCATTTGTATGTCAGACGTTTTCATCAAACCACCGACATTATTCTGATTACGTAAACCTGCACTAGTACCATTTCCAGTTTCATGCATAGTTATAGCAGATAAGAAAGCAGGGTCTATACCATACTGTTTTCCCGCATTAATGTAATCATTACCATGTCCTGCTAGTGCTCCTTCTAATTTAGAATTAAGTTGCCCTGCACTTGCACCCGAATTTACTCTAATATCGGAGTTTGAACCTGCTCCCGAACCAGAGCCACTCCTAGCTTTTGCAATAGCATTTGCATTTGCTGAATTTACCAGAGATTTAGCATTTGCATTGTTAACGGCAATAAATCCTTCTGTTATAGATTTCTCTTTTTCAAGTAATTTTATTTTATCTTCTATTCCTTTTCGATATTTAACAGAATGTTCTTCCACTTTAGACATATTATTATCTAATTGCTTTTGGGCATTGTTTAAGGATTTAATTGCAATTTCTTGGTCTTTAATTGCATCAGTTGCTTCTTTCGTAGCATTTGTTAATGCTTTCTGTGAAGCAGTATTTGCTTTAGTTGCCTTAGTATTTCCATCCTTTGCATCGCTTTCAGCCTTGTAACTTTTTGCACTATCACCTAAAAGAGTTGGGGCAGTAATTTGAGATGAAGCTTTTAATGCATTTATATCATCTATGGATTTTTGTAAACTAGCAATACCCATATCATTACCTGCTGTTATAGCGGAAAAATAACCTTCTTTACCTGCCTTAGTTCCCGATAATGCTGAATTTAATGATTGTAATCCTATTAATTCATCTTTCATAGACTCTAAGGTTTTTATAGAACCATTTTGCATTACCTGAGCAACCTTGATTGCATTGTCAATCTGTGTATTTGCTGTTATAGTACTTTGTTGTTTAAGTAAATCTAATGCTGTAACTTGTTTCCCAAGATAGCCAGTATTAGTTATCGTCATATTACCATTGGCATCAACACTTGTGGTCAATCCTTCCATTTTACCTACAAGTTCATTACTTAAATTGCTTAATATTTTCTTTTGGTCTGCTGATTTATTCTCTGTGCCGTCCAATGTCTGATATTGTTGTATTAATGCTTGAGTTGCACTGACTTCTTCTACGGTTTTAGCATTCTTATCTTGTATCTTTTTAATATTATCTGACGTATTTATATTGCTTTGGGCAACCCCTAAATCGATTATTTTATTTGTAACAGTATCTACATGAAATCCTGCATCGGTTAATGTCTTTATGTAAGCATCTAGTCGTCCTTGAGCATTTTGGTCAAGGTTTCCACCTCTTACATGTGTTACATTTGAGGCTTGTTTTGCTAATTTATCTAATTCTGTTTGTTCTTTAATTACATCCGTTGTTTGTTCTTTAATTGCTGTTCCATCCATCTCTTTCATGGCTTTAGCAAGAGCAATATAAGACTGTTCTACTTTTTTAACTTCCTCATTATGTTTATATTGTGAATATGTAACTGTTGCTAATACTGCTACGAGAGCAACGATACTTAATATTACAGGGTTGAACATTAATGCTCCCAATGCCGAAATTCCATTGGTTCTTAGCAGTCCGAGCATAGCAGAACATTCTCCAATTCCTTTAGAAATTAATGCAAAGTTCTTAATTCCCACAGCTAAAGCTATCCATATCACAGTTAATTGTTTGCCATCTGTTAATAAAAATCCTATTACTTTTACTATACCTGTCAAATCATTCAATACAGTTTTAAGTGTATTGCCATTTAATAATTTCATGTATAATTGTTCCAATGTTGCTTTAAGTTCATTCAGTGCACCTTTAGCACTTTTTAAATGTTCTTGATAAGCAAGGTCAACTGAACCTTGGGAATGTTGTACAGCAACTAAATTTTTAACAGTTTGAGTATGATTCTGCATTAGAATATCAAAAGTGTTAATATTTTCCTTACCTGCTAAGCTTGTTGCTAATTGAGCCTGTTGTACCTCATTTAGAGATTTCCATTTAGTCGACAACTCATCAAGAACTTTATCGCCACTTTTAAACGTTGTAGCATTTGACCTCATTGCAATTCCTATCGCATTTAATTGGTCTTCTGCTTTATTTAGTCCCACTTGATCTTTTCCACTTGTAAGTTTTGTCATATTGAGAAAAATATTTTTAAAGTTTTTACCTACAGATTCCGAGGTTTGTTTTGACATTGATTGTACAGTTGTTAACGATGCCACCAACCAGTCTACTGGAACTTTTGCTTGTTTTGCAGAAGCAGAAGTAACCAATAAACTCCTCATTAATCTATCTGTCGAAGTAGAACTCACATTATCCATTTTAACTACACTATCAAGTGTGCTACCAAGTTCTTTATTTGTCATACTATATGCATTCTTTAGTGCTATTGCCTGAGAAGTTGTATCGGCTACAGCACTTCCTGCTATTTCACTCGTCTTAACAGTCATTGATGTTAATTCATTTAAATCTGACATACTTGCCCCTGCTCTTGCCCACTCCTCATTGGAATCTGCGACAGTACCCGTAGTTTGTTGAAGTACTAAGGCTAAATTATTCCAATCCTTAGTATATGCTTGAACCGACGCTCTTGATTCTCCAGTAATCATGCTGATATTACGTACTTTCTCATCCATTGTGAATGCGAAATCTATAGCTGTTTTAGTTTGTCCTAGTGCTAAATTAACAGCCGAACTAACACTTAACCATCGGGTATAAAAGCCTGTTAAACTTCCCATTGATGAACCTAATGATTTAAAATTATTACTAGTTTGTGTGGCTTGTCCTCCCATGGTTTTAATACTATTATTAATTTTATTAATTTGAGCTGTAGTATCACCAATATTTATTTTAATTGGATTTTTATTAGCTGTATTTTGTAAGTCTACTAATAATTTTGAAAAGTCTTGTTTTGTTTTAGTCATTGATGTTATATCAAGTCCTGTTTTTATACCTATCATTTTTAAAAGCCTCCCTTTTTTTATTAATTTTTATCCTTAATAAAAAATATAAGAGCAATATATTTAATTCACTTTATTATTTTTATATTAAGAACAAATATTATAAAATATTAATTATTATTCTCACTAAAAAACAATAAAACAAGGCATGTGGTTATATAACCTCATACCTAACTTAATTATTTAATATTTGACATATTATTGAGCCATATTTTAAATTAATTTCTTCTACTGCATCCTCCAAAAAATGTCTTTTGGGATATGTATGATACATTCCTTTTCCACCATCACTATGTCCATTATTAAGATAATAGGGGACTAGATCCGATATTGAACGACTAGAGTCCATAGCACTTTTATAATCTAGTAATGCAGGATTAATATAGACCATACCCTCATTAAACGTCACTATTTCATCAAGAGAAGGAATGAGTTGATAATGACGTTCGTATCTAATTGGACTGTAACTATCATATACATTTTTTTGAATATACTTGGCTACAGTCTGTTTAATATCTTTTAAAATAAGGGATAATTCAATTAAAAATTGTTTTTGAATCTCTGCTTCCAGTTCAACTAATTCCTCATTCATCTTTCATATCTGTTTTCATATTTTCTACTTCTTTAGCTTTATTTAGTAAATCTTGAATATTCACATCTTGACCTAATTCATCTTTTACAAATGCTTCAGTATCTTCACTTAAAACGCTTATTTTCTTAGCAGTGCGGAATAAATTTTTATACTGTTGTAGGAGCAATCTTACATAATCTGCGAAGGATTCTGATGGAAACATTACCATTTTATTAAACTGTTCAAATGTAATATCCACCTCTACATTACTTAGTAATCCTACTAAACTATATAAAAATTGATTATCACCTACGTCTGTTTTAACTTGATTAATTTCTTCCAGACTTACAGTATAAAACTCAAAGTCTGCTCCTTCTAATTTATCTTGTACTTTACTAAATATACCATCTATAAATTTGAATCTACTTACACCTTTAAAATAACTTAATTTAATATTTCCCATTGCTGTTTTCCTCACTTTCATTATTAAATTTTATATTAATCACATTTTTATCTTTTTTAATATCAATTCTATTCTCCATCATTCATCTCGCCCCTTTTCAAACTACTTTGTATGAACTCCATTAATCCTTTAAGCTTTAATACTGTTATAAGTTTTTCTTTATTAGTAATTTTTTCATCATTCTTTAAACTAGAAATTATATTGTTTCTACATATATCTAAATCTCCTAATTGGTCTAATAATTTGTCGGTGTTAATTGAACCACACTCTTTTTCAGATTTGTCTAAACAATTTTTATAATACTCTACACCTATCTTAAACGCATCATCGTGACTTACGTTATAAGTCTTTTGCATCTCATCAAACTCCATCATTGTCTTTTTATCCATTCCCATATTCAAAGCACTCCTTCTTATTTATATTTATTAGTTTTTATTTACTTATTCCAAATTCTAAGGTCTCCAACAATAAACATAAGGAGCATAGAAAAATAGAACCTCGAATAAGTAAATTAATTTTAAAAAGGGTAGTTATTGTGCACCCTTAACACTTATATGGTAGGATATAGTTTAAAACTATACAGGAAAGCTTCCCATTACCTTTCACCTCAAAGGGTGCTACCAATTGTGCAAATTTGACTCTTAACGATTACAACGTGTCAAAAGGAACAAATGTCCCCGAGTCTAACTTTTTGCTTACCATTATGGAGGGGGCAAGATTTGAACTCGCTACAAGCAAAAGCTTTAAAAGAACTTACCTTTTTATTAAAGCTAGTACAAAATCAAAATTTTGCACTCTCAAAAATATTCTTGATCTATAACCAAAATCACTTAAGAATATTTCTGACAATGTAAAATAATACAATTACATTTCATTACTAATTTGCTCATTTTAAGTACCAATATAATACTAATTTAATACCAATACACTACCAACTCCCTACCAATATCTCATAATAGCATTAGATATAAATTTCAATTTTTTTGAAACTATAGTCGTGAGTATATAAAAAGACCACTTCTAATAAGCAGTCTTAAATATAATTACTATTAATAAACAACACACAAAAATATTATTGGTTAAGCCTAATAGAATAATTATTTGAGTGTTAACGAAAAATATTTGTTCTATTACATTAGAACTCTACTTATAATTTTGAATTAATATACAAATAAAAAAGTAGCCTAAATTAATTAAGCTACATCTTGTATTGTTTTCACTTTATTATGTAATTCTCTAAATACATCATCTTTTTTGCTGAAATTATCTATAGTAACACTAAAAATATTATCATTATAATTTGCAATAATTTTGTTATTTTGAATAGTAATTTGTACATACCCAATATTAAAATATTCAAATTTGTCTGCAACATAGATACTAATATCTTCTACTTTCCAATTTGGATATAGTTCATTTAATACACTATAAAAATCAGATAAATAACTTTTATATGTAGCTAATGTATTAATAATTTCAATATTTGTATTGTATCTTTCAACTAAATCCATATTAATCTTACTAACTTTATCTAATTTACCTTTACCCATCCACAAACTCATTGATTTTATTTTCCTGTTATTAAAGGACTTACTCTTATTTATGTAATTTTGCCTACTATTAATTTCATTTTCATACAGATAATTTATAATACTTTTACATATATTTTTAATTTCTATCTTTTCTTCAATTACTTCCAGTGTAAGTGTTTCCTGTATCCATTCATCATCAAAAATATTAATAATTATGTTGTTTTTCTTTAATGCTAATTTGTAAATCCAAAACTCTTCTTCATACTCTTCATGTCTATTAAGTACATTTTCAATTTCCTGTAAGTTTACCTTTAATTGTTTAGTGACTAATTTATTCATAATAATAATTCTCCCTTTGCTCTTTTTAGTGTCGCCACTTTTAATTTAAGTAATAAATAAGAACAATTACTATTTAATTAATAATAATATTTCCATAAAACGAGGGCATAAAGCTTGGAAAGCTGTTGTCCTAATTTAACCGTCTATAATAATTTATGATATTAATATTAGCAGTTATAATATTAGCCACCCAAAATTCCCCAAAGTTACCCTTCTAAAATATTAAATAACCTTATAAGTCTTCTTTTAACTTATCATACCACCGTATTACATAATAAGAGTTAGTACGGTTCATACCTCACCTACTATCCCTAAAATTATATTACCTAACCAACAAAATATACGCCACTAGGGACTCCCCATATCGGCAACTATATCTTATTCATATTTTAAGTCTAGATTAGATTTTATAATCTTGTACCCATTTTGTGATTTATTTATTAATTAGATTTTTAACATTTTGGGTACAAGATTAGGTTATACTATTATTTTATTAACTCTCCATGATGCTTTATATCTAGTTGTTTTTCCATTTATAGTTTTACTATGTGGAAATTCTTCTATCTGATATCTTGATTTTAAAGTATCTTGTAAATGAGATTTTAAAGTATTAATATTTTTAACATAATTTATTTTATTTTCTTTAAGATTAGAATGACTTCCATCAATAAGATTAATTTTTTCTATTAATTCTTTTCTATCTATCGCTCTTAATAAAACATTCTTCTTATTAAACATATTTTCTAAATAATTTTCTAAACTTTGAACTTCATCATTTAACATCACATCTTTAAGATATTTAGTTTTGTCAAAAGTATCACCTAGTTCTAACCATTCTAACTGTTTTAATATAAAAGCATACATTCCATATTTATCAAATTCTAATACTATTTCTTCAAATGCCTCAATATCTAATTGTAATCTTCTATGACCAATTATATTTAATCCCCATTCTTTTGTTTTATTGTCTCTATAGAATAAATCTTTCATTTTACCTAATTTATCTAAATCATTATCATAGTTTCGATTGAATTGGTTAAGCTCGTTTTTGAATAAATCTATCACACTTTCCTTATATTTATATTCTCTAAGTTTTGTTTTGAAACTTTTCTTATATCTTGTAGATATATATAAATTGATTTCTTGAGCATCATCAATATCTATTCTTTTTCTTCCGAGCATCTGAATAAATGTGATTTTATCCCAAGACATTATAACTATGTTAGTTAATTTAGTATCAGAAATATTTATTCCGTTATCCATAGCTTTTGTTGCACATAAAATTCTGCAATTAAATTTGCTATTAGATATTATATTGTTGAGTTCATCTGTTGTTGTTCCTGCTTTTATTATAGAAACATTGTTTTTTCCGAATTCTTCTTGTATTTGCATAGCATCGTTCAAATTCGTTACAAATATAAGCCATTTTTCATCTGATTTGTCATTATGTATTGTTGTTATAATATCTTTCATTGCAGTAAAATATTTTGTATTTACATAGCTATAGTCTATTCCGGTTTTATATTTCCATGGTGTAAGTTTCTTCCCTAGACCCATATCACACATATATTCTATAGGGTACTCTAGCTCATCCATAGTCGCACTTATAAGTATTTTAATTACGCTACTACTTCTAGTCACAATTAACCTATCAAAAGCTATCCTTACTTGAGAATTAAATGAACCGTCTGTTAGTAGATAATGACATTCATCCATAACTATATAATCATAGTCAAAATGGCAACTACCTAAATCATAATCACTATTTAATGCAGACTTTTGTATAGAATGATAAGATGTAATTGTTACATTACCTATTTTTGATATTTTGTCTAAAGCAAGAACATCTAATATTTTATTATTGTTTTTATCTAATATGTATTCACTTTTTTCATCCGTAATATATGGAATTGGTCTATTGAATTGTTCTAGTAAATCTTTCTTCAATTGCCTCTTTAGATTTATTCTGTTACATATGTATAATAATTTTTCATAATCTTTCATATGATGAATTAAACATTTTTTTATAAAATACGTTTTCCCTGTACCTGTTTGTGCTTGAATCGTTACTATATCGCCTTTTTTCCACTTTTTATATTCTTCTCCTATTGATTCTGCTACCCATTTTAAATTCAATTTTTTATTCATACTCGAGCACCATCCTTTTATTTATTTATTATTTTCAAAATTGAAGTTATAATCAAATTGTCTTTTTAGATTACTTAATTCTGTTAGTGCTTTTCTAAAACTTTCTGTATCCTCAAAAGTATAAAGTTTTTTCCCATCTTCCTTATCAAATGTATAATATTGAAATCCAAGAAATGAAATTGCAAAAGCTAAATATTTCTTTTTTACCTCATAATATTTTTTATTTTCCATCTATAATTACCATCCTTCATATTTTTTATATTATATTTATTAGTACTAAAATATACGTTTGTAATTTTTACTCTTATTTCCACAAAACGTGGTGTAAGTGGTAGAACCACGAACACCCTATCTTTCAATGCATACTCCAAATGATTTTTTAGTAATATGTTTAGTTCCATCAGTCTTTGACATAAATCCTTTAACTCTTACTATTGTTTTATCGACTACCTCTTTTTTAAAATCTTCGAATACTTCTAGTTTAGTTATATCTAAATCATAATACCCCTTTATATCTATTCCATTTTTAATATTAACTATTAACTGAGCATCCTCATTTCTAAATCTAACTTCCGCTGCTAACTTATATCTTACTAAATCATTCATCTCTAACTTTTCTATAACTGCATCAGAAAAACTTATTGGTCTTTCTTCTTTTTTGTATGCATAGTACATGTATTCAATCTTATTAGGCTCACTATCATCACATTTGTAATATTCGCTTTTTGCAGAAGGGTTTATTTGATCTACTGCAATTAATGCACTCATAAAGAAATTAATAATAAATCTTTCTGTAACCTTTTTAGTTGTACCTAAAGCCATAGCCACACTATGTATATCATTATTTTCTATTATCTCATTAGCTACTAATGTAAACTCTGCATCAATTGCATCTAAGCCTTTATAATATTTATTTCTGTTAATTTTATAAAGTTCATGTATCTTTTCCAAATCTTTTTTCCAATCAATTTCTTCCCATTTACTCGATACTCTATCATGTTTTTGATGATGAATAGCTTCTTTATGCTTAATTTCATTTTTAAAATTAATTTGTTCTCTTTCAATTCCATGTATTTTTTTAACATAAGCGTTATACATGTCTGCTAACAAAGAATAAGCCTTTTTCATTTTTTCATAAATGTAATTTTTATTTATTAATTGCTTTTGCAATAACTCTGGATGGTCACCAAAAATCTTCCTAAAATTAATAATTGTGTCTAATAATTCTTTTTGCACCTTTTCCCCAAAATTATCTAGTACAGAATTTATGGTATAAGCATAATCTTCTTCTTTGACTTCATTCAATCGTTTATCATATTGTAAGAAATTAGCCTTTTTATTATATTTTGCTTGCAAACCTCTTGTATATTCTGCTACATCAATTACATTCATAGTTTTTGGTGAATCTATAACAAGGGATGATACATATAATAGACTATATATATCCCTCTCATTTTCATAAAATTGTTGTCGCATTTGCTTTCTTATAACTTCTTTATCTAATGTACTTGAATAAATAAATATACCTTTTTCTATTAATTCTTTTTTAATACATTCTTTAATAATCTCATATTGTTCTTCATCATTCTTACCTTTAATATCAATTATATTTTCTTTTATTAACACTTCTTTTACTTCTTCATAACTAAAAAAAATGTCACTTGTAGGATTATAATAAGTTTTACATTGTTGACTAGCATTATTAACACTAGCACCCATAATAGCAACTTTACCTATTAAGTTTCCAGATGGGGTATAAGTAGCTTTAAATCTACCCTCCAAATCAAATTTGCAAGGTACTTTTTTACCATCTGCAAGCGATATAAAGTATTTTCCATCAGCAGGAATTACTACCGCATTTCTAACTATTCCATTATCTACCATTGTACAGGAATCTCCATCTTTGTCAGCAGACCCCATGAGGTTTAAAATATCTGACTTATCATTGAAATATACAATTTCCTCACTTTGGCACAACCATCGATCTAAAAATATACTTCTAACAAAATTTACATTATGGATTTCTGAGTAAGCCATACACGGATTTCTAAATATTGTTCTCCAGTCCCCATCTTCTATAGACCTGCAATAAAATTCCCCTTTTGCTAAACCATTAATCCCCAAATCTCTAGTCATAGCAAAGTTCATATAAGATATTGGGTCTACCGCTATGTAATTATATGTAGATTTTAATGTAATTCTACCCTTTGCCATATCACGTATTTTCTTTTCTACAAGCCTAGCTAAGCTCTTTTTAACATAACTTAATTTTACATTCTCTTGATTAATATTAATTAATGTATTACTCTTATCTACAACACTTACAATTTCTTTTATATTATTAGCGTCCCTTTCACTTTCACAGCACTGGTTATAAAATAGATTAATGTAATCAGCATTTGTTATAAATTCTTCCTTTTTTCCTTTTTCGAACGGTTTCAAAATTTTCTTAAATAATTTAAAGTCTTGCTCTGCTAAAATATTATATTCCCCACTTGTTAATGCTAACCCATTAATAAATTGATAGTTCATCCTTCTATATTGTTCTAGCTTGTCATTTTTCTTATTTACCTTTGTAATATATAACTTATTAAGAAGGTCTTTCCTTATACCTCCATATGTACCCAATAGCTCGTTATATTCTTTCATATTGTCAAATATGTTAGCTAATTTGACCATGCTTTCATTAATCAATAATGTGTTATCTGTAACAACTTGAAAGTCTCCATACATATCTTTTAATTCAAATTTACCATTTACCTTTTTACAAAACTCGGTATCCGCTTTGTAGTTTTCTTCTAGGTAGGCTATTATATCAAATCTAGTTACCATACCTTTTATAGCTATACCAAATCCTCTAATAATTGCAAAATCTATGTCAGTTCTGATTGGTAATAATTTTCTTCCTATCAAATCCATAACTTTTGGAGAAGCTACCCCCCCGCCATCAAATATGTCCATTACATCTATGGCATTTCCATCTTTATCGCTCTTATTTGTGTCGAAATTATAATCTATCAAATTGTAATCTAAACTAGTTTTTTCATTTCCATCTTTATCTATATTTTTTACATCTATAGTTTCTACTGTCTTATATGTTCTTTTCCAATCTAATTTTTTTTGAGGTAGTATTATAATATTAGGCATGTCTATCTCCGTTATCAATTCGCTTGTAGCTAAGGATAAACGTGATAATATTGTCTTATTAACATATATATCCTTCGTTTTATCAATCTTCGAGAATTTTCCTAATGAAATTAAATCCTCAAACCACACAGTAAATGCTACTGCTTTTTCATTTACAAATATAACCTCGCATTTACTTTTGCTCGCCATATCCTGTTGTTTCATTCCACCCACTGTTGCAAACCATGCTTTATATAATTTACCTTCCCACATGATTCCATTAGTCCACTGTTCCTGTGCTTTTTCTTCATTACTAGGTAGCATGACTTTTATATATTCTACGATTTGTTCTCCATCTTCAAATTCATTCTCTCTATAAATTTCTAATGATTTAATTAAAAAGTTATAAGTTCCAACTTTTACTATATTAATATCGTCTAAGTTGTAAACCTCATTTTCTTCGTTAATGTTCAATTGATTAATTGTTAATATTTTTACTTGCTTCATATCCATCTTCCCTTTCATAATTGATGTTTCATTTTATATATTAATTTTTGCCGACTGGCTCAAAATTGCATAGGCGATATTTTTTATTAATTGTGTTTTATAATTATTTTTAATTACTACTTGCATTTTATTTATATTACATATATACTAGTAATATAAAGTATTGACATGCTGAACGAGTATTATTTTGAACAAAAAAATTCTATTAGATTTGATTATAGCATTATTATAATTTTATGTTCAATTCATAATTGGTTGAATAATACCATATAGTTAAAATAGCTTAACGTAGCATTAATATGCTAGGTTTTTTCGCGTTATGGTATTATTTATTGTTATATTTGAATAACTATATTGTTAACTCTTCAATAAATATTTCAGTGTTATTATTTTTCATATGTATATAATCTTCATACCCTTTAAAAAAATAATCTTCAATGTTAGTTATAGAGATTCTTTTCCCTGTATCTATATTTTTTATTATAAATTGATTATCTTCATTCTTATACTGGAAATTATCAAATATGATAGGTTCTTCTTCTCCTTTATTAATAACAATCCCATTTACACACGTTCCTAAAAAATACTCCACCATTGATGCATTTAAATTATTATTCATTTGTGTTTTATCCCCCTATTCTTAATTTGTTATTTACCCGTACATTTTTTAAACTTTTTTAAATTTGTTACTGTGATTTCTAAATCGAATTCTTTAGCAAAAAATATAAATTGTTTCAATATTTTAATACTCATATTTCTCCCTCCCAATCAATTTTTTCTATATTTATAATATACTACGAATCTCGTATCATGTCAACACGTCAATCGTAATTGTACGCATTTTTTTTCGTTTCATGTATTTACGAATAACGTTATATATATTATAATAGAAATAAGAGGTGAAAACATAAATGATTAAAATGAAATTGCATGTTAAATTAGCAGAAAATAGGTTAACACAAAAACAAATAAGCGAAATTACTGGTATTAGACTACCAACCATATCAGCTTACTGTGTAGATTCTTTTAAAATGATTCCGAGGGAGCATTTAGATATTCTATGTGGCTATTTCAATTGTAAAATTGAAGATATTATCGAATATGTAAAAAACGAGGATGCGAAATAATCGTGTCCTTTTATTATTTTTGATGCTAATATTCGTTAAAAAATGTAATGTGCTCTACAAATCGTTTATTTTGTAATCTATGGGTGCTTAGTGACAATAACCTCTACTTTGATTTTTCATCGCTAATGTTGACCGAGGAGTAACGTTTTAAGCTACTTTTATATTGTACATTTATATAAAATCTGCTAATTTATATAATGGTTCTTAGCACCCTAAATCGAGCTTATAAGCTATCAAAATATACAGTATGCTAATTAATATGTTTGTGGTAGAATAGCTGTACTGAGGGGTGTTAATGTGAACTTAGAATCAATATGCGACTTAATGAAAGAGGGCTTTACCAAGTTAGAAAATGGTCAGCTTGAAATAAAAGATAAACTGTGCGAAACTAAGCAAATACTTAGTAAGATTGAAAACCACATAACTAATATTGACTCTAAATTAGAGGGTATTGATAATAAAGTTGACAGAATTAATAATAAATTATATTTAAGTTTAGGAATACAAAAATCAAATACAGAGCAATTAAATAGATTAGAATTGAAAATCTTATCCATGAAGAAGGTTTGAATTATTTTCCTAACCGCTGATATACAAGGCTTCTACAGAGTCAAAAACTCAACATTATCATGAACCCTATTTTCCGATAGCAATCCTTCTCTATATACAAGGCTTTGAACTGTAGTTAATTTAATTAATATAATTTCAATTAAATATTTAGATGAAGTAAAAAAAGACTAGGCTCTAATTAAGCTTAGTCTTTAACTTTTTTGACTTATAACCTCTTTATTATATTTGAAAGCACATACAACTTTATAACATGCTGATTTCCATCATAATCATTAAATATTACTTCATTTTCATTATAATCAATATTTTTTATATACTTTGAAAACTTTTTTAAATACCTTTCAATTTTGCTATCTATTTCATTTTCATTAATATCCCAACAAAGTATATAATCTACATCATTATGACTATGTTCATGAACAAAAAAATTATGCAATGTTTTTTCAAATTCTAAAAATTTCAAGTTACCATCGATATATATAATAGCATCATAATAATTTTTATATGTTACTTCTACTATTTCAAAATTTAGTAGACCTTCTTGACACATTTGTGATGTTATTACAATTACTTCAACTTCCGCTTTAGGTTCATAACAAAATTTTAATTCCAATCTTTTTAAATCATCATTACAATTCTTAAGTCGGTTTTTAGCATTTTCACCATGTTGTACTTTATTATACGATTCTTTATATTCTATAGAAATTGAATGACTCATTTGATTAATTATTTTATCACTCTTTATGATATCATCCTTTATATTAGTAATTATTTTTTTGCTTCCTTGATTAATATTATGTATTTCTTCTTCTCTATTATCTTTTTTCTTTTTAGGTAAATCATTCCAACTGTAGTATTCTCTCGCTTTCTTGCTAATATTGTATATATTTTTTCTTACTATCTCTAAAATACTTGATGATATACTATAATCTGTTAGCCCATTCCTGCTAGCATTTATTTTATTCCTTAATCCATTTGCTGTTATATAACCATGTATTTTATAATCTACTGCTCCTGGAGATGATATTCTTTCCCGTACCCTACTATAAATATTCCAATCAATTATTCTTTCGTCTACCTTTAGAAAAATACCTCTGTAATGCATATTTTTTATAGCTAATTTAGTATAATATATAGTAGCATCAAACTCTATATTTTGTATATTGAAACTAAAAGTCTTTTTATAACAATCATCGTCAAACATAAATTTATTTACTTCCTCATCACATAATTTAATTTTAAAATTATCACTTACAGGTAAGTAAGATAATTTGTTTTTAAGTAAATCGTGATTTAAAGATGCAGTATTCGTATCCATAAAAATACTTTTTAATATTTTACAATTTTTTATTATTAAAGTGCATCCAGTTTCATATTCAATCATATTACATTCTTCTATTAATTCAATTTTCGAGAAAACTGCCTTTCCATTTATTATTGAAATATTTCTATAATAAGTTTCTTTAGAATCGTTCTTACTATAAATATCAAGCATGTCTCCTAATACTCGAAACGATGTAAAAGCTATACCAAATGCTCCTAGATAAGCGCGATTAAATTTTTCAGTATGTAATTTTTTTCTCTTTTTACTATTTGCTATTTGTGGCAAATTATTTAAATCATTTAATGAAATTCCATCTCCATCACCCGTTATTTTTATTTCAGTAATATAAATGTTATTATCATTCCCTTTTGTCTCTTTGAAATTAATCTTTGTTTCTTTTGAATCTGCATCATAAAAATTTGCTATATTCTCCACAAGTGAACTTACAGCATTATAGATATGATAAGAAATTAATTCTGCAACTTTATCCCCATCTACAATATACCCTATATCATTATTCATATGTTTTCTCCTTTAACAATTATATCTATATATAAGTTTATTGACCATATCATAGTATTTTATACATTTCTTTCTATTTAATGTATCCAAATAAAAATAAATTTTAATATTCCTTCAATAAGCAACTCATTTCTTTTATATAATACAACTTCCTTAAGAATAAAAAGCATAAAAAATAAGCTAACAAGGTGGTTTACCCAATCAGCTTTAAGTGAATTTAAATACATGGATAAAATTACCAGCATAGAAACTTTAAAATTTATTTCCCATCCTAATTCATCAGCTCCCCTTAACCTTTGCTAATCTCTTTTTGAATTTTTCCAATTTAGGTGTTCTATCCAGTCTGCTTTTATTAACAATGTTTTCAAAAACGAAAATAGCCTTTTCTAATACTCTAATTTCATCCTGTAATTTCCCTTGTTTTCTATATATTATTGCTAGTCTGTCATATTGATAATCACCTTCATAATTTTCTGCTATATTTTTTTTATATATATTAATTTCTTTATTTAGCTCACTACATTTCCATACTCAATACCCTTTAAATTTCTAATTTCTCAGAAACTTATTATGTATACGTAATAGTCCACACTCTTTAGTGGTAATTGCATCATTTTATTTTTATCCTTGATTATTTTTCAACCCATTCTATCTTTTTAACATGTGTCTATTTTAAAAATTAAAATTTAAAGATCTTAATTTAAATATTATTCTTTCTTTTTCATTAATAGATATCTTTCTACTACTACATTCTGTTGCTTTGTTAACCAAATCATTAATATAATCTTCTATAGAAATATTGCTACCATCTAAAATATTTTTAACTTGGCTTAAAAAAAATTTAGATGATTTATTATTTGAAAATAAATAATTATAATTCTTATTATTAATATTTAAAATTAAAAATTCATATATACCTTTTCTTATTACTCCCTGCATTTTAATTATTCTATAAAATTCCTCTTTATTCATTTCATAATATATATTAATATAAAACATTCTAAAATCCTCTGTTTCATATATACATTGTGGGATTGAATTATATAAAAATTTTTCGAAAAATTTAAATTGGTGGATATCAAAAAACTCATTCTTTAATATTGAGGGCGTTCTGAGCATCTCTGTTAAAAAATCCACCCTCCAATCGTCCCATTTATCTTGCTTTAAATTATCTGAATTTATATTATCAAAACTAAATTCAGTATAATAATTAGTTTTTTCAAAAAAAATATATTTTAATTTTAAGAATTTAGCATATGTTAACCTTTCATTGCATTGTTTGATTATACTTTCAGTTATTTTACTATTTATATTTTTAATAATCCATAAAATTAAATCGACTTCAATTTTATGTCCTATAGGGCTTTTTTCTATAAACTTACAAATAAAATCCATATTATTCTGAGCGTTAATTTTTTCATATTCCCAATTATGTTTACTAATATCTTTAAGAAAAAATATATCTTTCTGCCATTTTAAATAATCTCCACCACCAGTATAAAGCATCATATATAAAATAACAATTATTGTATATTTATAATCTAATTCTTTCAGTAAAAACTTAATGTATTCTTTATTAGAATTATTATACTCTAAAGATATGATATAATCACAAATTTCATTTTGAATATTTTGACTAATTGTTCTCCTATCCTTATTCAATTCATATTTACCCAACATATTTATTAAATCATATTTCCCTAATTGATTACAAATTTCATTACCTTTCTTTAAAACCCTTCTTAAATAAGTTTTATATTCTATTATTAATCTATTCTCATCATCAGTTAGTTTATCATTTTCTACAAATCTTTCAAACAATTCTTTAGTTATAACTCTTTTTCTAAAGTAATCATTTATTTCAACTATCTCTTTATATTTAGCTATGTTATTCCAAATAATTTTTGGAACTTGAAAATAAGTAACTGAATTAAAATAAGATAATGAATTGTAATTATAAGTCGCTAATATTTCCTTTATAATTTCACTATTCTTATTAACTAAACAATAAATTTTAATTTGATTAAATATTAATCGATCTTGTTTTTTGTAAATTTTCAACATTTCATTAAAATTACTCTCGATCTTTTGTTCTTCAATATTATGCCATATTTCTTCGAAAATACTATATAAAAAATTTTTCATATATAAAAATTCATCTCTATCTTTTCTTTTTCTTCTCTTACCAGCTTTTATTCCATGCATTTGATTATATTGTATTTTTTCATAATGATCCATAAAATTATTTAATACTTCAAATAACATTTCTTTTTCTTCTCTCTTATCTAGATTTCTAACTTCTTCAAATAATACTTCTATAAAACCGTTATTTTTATAGCTTTGCCTATTCTCAAAAAAACTTTTATATTCCTCTATAATTTTCTTCTTTATAATCCCTTTTAAGTAATTGTCCCTTCCTTCTTGCATTATGAATAATATTTCCATAATAAACAAACTTCTCACAAATAGTAATATGTAAAGTAAATATACACTAAAAACACTCACGCCCCATAAAGCTATTATAAAATTTTTATATGAATTTATATATTTAATTTTTTCAATATTTAAAAGAGGTATTGTAACAGCCATTATTAATAATACTTTAAAAATTAGTGACTTAAAAAACTCAAATTCGATATACTGTTCAAATAAGCTTTTTGTTTTACTTCTTCCCCAATATTTATCTTTGCCATTTTGTAATGCATAACTTATTGAAAATTGTACAAACGTATAAAATATACCATATACCGTTAGTATGCCTATAATAAGTGTAGAATTGTCATTTTTTATATTTAAATTAATAAAATTATACATTTCTTGTAATGAAACTAAATATGAAATAACGCTATAACTAACAATACATTTCAATACATTGTTTACAATCATATTATTTAATATTTTAGAATCTTTAAGTCTCCACTTTATTCTCCATAAAACTTTATCTGAAATTTCCTGACATACTAAGTAAATTATTAATACACCAAAAATAATCTTAATATTAGCAACACATAATTTTATCATATTTATTCTCCTTTTGTTATTTTCACTCAATCTTTCAGTTAACTCAATCGCAAGCATAATATATTGCGAATATGAAAGCTTTTCAAAAAATAATTGTATTTGCCTTGTACTTTCTTTGTAAAGCAATAATGAAGTTGCACCAATAAATTCTTCAATTACACCCGCTAAACTCGCTATTATAGTAATATTTAATTCTAAGTTCCATTAAACCAAATAATAATCCCTAGAATTATCACAATAAACATTTTAGATATCATCATTATACTAAATGCGTAACTTCTCTTAGCTTGTACCTTATTTATGGTGTAGTATTCATTTAACTGCCTCAAATTAACATCAATAACATTAATAACATTATTTCCTTTTTTAATTTCTTCAATTAGTAGTTCTATTTCATCAGCTTTTTTTCAAATGCTCAGCGAGAAAAACCATCTACTTGCTTTAAATTATCAAAAAAATATGTGAACAACACTTCTTAATAGAATTAATTCTCCTATTTCTCTGAATATTTATTTTGAGTTATTGAGTAATAATAAATTTTAATATCATCATCAATAAATCCCCTTTTCTGTGCTCCCATTAAAGTTTCATACATATTTTCTCTTCCTACTACATTATCCGTATGAAGATATATTTTCTCTGCTCTTAACCCTTTCTCGCAAATACACTTGACTAAATCATACCCTGTAGGTAAAAGTTTACCTTGTTCATCAACTCCCAAGTCATGGTCTAGTGAAAGAATGTCAATTTCAAAATTTTCAAGGTAATATTTTGCCTGTTCTACCGTTCTTGCTATAACAAAGCCCTCTGGGCAATCACGTAGATCATCCACATATAAATTTATTTTTTCTTTCATAATCTTCAACTCTCCCTAATTTTAACTTTTAGAATTTTACAAATGTCTATTAACCTATATTTAATAAATTCTACTTAAAACAAATTTTCTCCTGCTATTAATATTTAAATTAACAAATACTACTAATATAATTGTATGGCTCAGAAATTATCGACTTATATCTAAGGGAAATAAAAGAATAATATGTTATAATATAGGAATACATACCTTAGTATATGTTCTAATAATATAAAAATTTGGAGGGGTTAAGTGGACAAGGATAAAATAAAAGAAATATATGATTATGCATTAAACTTATTAGATATAAAACTAGAGCGTAAACATCATTTGGAAATTAAGTCTTTATATGTACTACAAGCAACAGCTATATTAATAACTCTGTTTTTAGGATTTAAAGATAAAATAGGAAATGGATTAAATAGTAATCAACTAGTTCAGTTCATTGTTCTTAGAGATTTATTTTTTATAAGTGTAGGTGTAACTTTAGTATCACTCTTGTTAGCGTTATTAGACAAAATAGTTTCTGGAGCAGAAGCATTTTGTGATCTTCCTTCTCCAGAAACTATTTTAGATGAGTATCCAGATGATACTAACACCCAATATCAAGAGCAGATAATCAGAAACACCTCTGATTCAATAGATAGTGCTGATGGATTGATTAAAAATAAGATAAAACTATTTAATATAGGATTAATTTTATTTATTGTTTCAATAGGCGATTTGATACTAATGGGATTTATTTTTTATAATTAGGAGGCTTAAATGAGATCAAATTTTAATAACCAAATTACTACAACAACAGTTGGAGAACTAAAAAAAGAATTATTGAATTATGATGACGATGAAGTCATAACTATCACAATGAAATTTCATTTTAAAAAGCCTAATAAATCAACACCAGTAATAAAAACTCCTACTCCTTCGGTTCCTCTTAGAGGTAAACCTAAACCGAGGTACCCTACAACATTTAGACCAACTTGTGAATTCACGCCTAGACTAACAAGATATGTTATATGGAAAACAAAATCAAAAATACAAATTAATATAAAAAAATATACTAAAGAAGAATAATAGATTAAAATAATTGTAATTCGTATTATTACATGCTGATAAGTTGAATATCTTACAGATAAAGAAAAAATATAGCTTATAACTATATCTAATATGCACTAAATAAAATCCAAGAAAATTGTCTATAATTTAAATATCCTTTATTTAGAATTAGATCGGAAGAGCACACGTCTGAACTCCAGTCACAATAGTAATCTC